>Ga0265293_10007367_pt1 | contig 16981 bp, 16 predicted proteins | sample Munlanlewell138R_FD_192505 | JGI IMG/M metagenome (GOLD analysis project Ga0265293, IMG submission 192505) | Leachate microbial communities from a municipal landfill in Southern Ontario, Canada - Leachate well 138R | ecosystem: Engineered > Solid waste > Landfill > Unclassified | place: Canada...
GGAAGGGGCAGCATAAGTCCCCCGAGGCGGCGCAGGCGCTGGCCTCCATCATGCAGCAGTGCAGCGAGACGAAGCGGGCGGTGAATTGGCTGGTACACGATGCCGCCGCTGATACCTTCAAGGCCGCCGAGAAGATCCTCAGCACGCAACCGCTGGCGGACACGAAGACTCGCGCACTGGACAAGAAAGCCGGCACGGTTCAGGACCAGAACGTCTATTTCTCCAATCCCAACACCAGTTCGACCCAGGCGCTCGAGAAGCTCTGCAAGGAAGCGGGCCTGAACTATGTGGGCATGAACTCGAACAACCGGGATCTCCGCCGCGCGAGCACCCTCAAGAATCTGGGCGCGGAACTCGGCAAGTCGTTGGTTGTGGGTACAGCCACCGCCGGTACTGCAAGTGGCGCCACGGCGGCCTTGGACATGTTGGGCGCCGACAAGGTCGAAAACGTGATCAACAACGGGTTGGACGCACTGGTGAATGGAAATTACTTCGCCGCCGCCATCGCGGTCGTGGCCGGGGGTGTGATTGCCATTGGCGTGAAGAAACGCGTCAAGCCCATTGCCGCCACGATGTATTGCACCTTCGGCAAGGGCAATCAGAAGGGTATGCCGGCGACGCGGCACTGCTTGGATGAGGTAAAAACCGGGGCTGCCCGGTGCGGACGGGTGAGGGATTCGTTCCCCGTCATCGACGCACAGCCGTGGCTCCAGTCCCGGGCTACTGGATCACGAAATCAGTGAAATACACCGCTTCGATGGCGGCTTTCTGCTTGGGTGTGGTGGTGGTCACTTCGCTAACTACCCCCTGCACGGCCGTCAGCGCCTCCTGGCGCAGGCCCTCACGGCCTTGCAGGGTGCGCAGCGCAGCGGCGTCCTGGTGGGCAAACAACATGATGAGGCGGTCGCGTACGGCGGGCATGTGCAGAGTGACGGCCTCCTGCACCGTCGGGTTGGATGCCATGACCTGCATCTTCACCTGCATGAAGCGCACGCGGGTTCCATCCTTGAGGTTCACCACGAAGGGATCGAGGGCCACATAGGCGGCCCCCACGTTCTCGCCACCGCCCGAGATGCTGGGGGCGGCCGGAGCGATACCGGAGACAAATAACAGCAAAAAGGCCAGGAAGCGCATGGCGGCGGTCAGGATGTGGCAGATGGTTGCATGATGCCACAAGCGCGCAGCGCTTGCCCCATGCGACCAACACGCCCCTCAGTCCTTGCGACGCCGTGCGCGTGGGTGAGCCGCGTCGTAGACCTTGGCGAGGTGCTGGAAATCCAGGTGGGTATAGACCTGTGTGGTGGCGATATCGGCATGGCCGAGCAGTTCCTGCACGGCTCGCAGATCCCCGCTGGATTCCAGCAAGTGGCTGGCAAAGGAGTGGCGCAGGCGGTGGGGATGCACATGGGTGGGCAGCCCTTGACGGCGCGCCAGCCGAGCGAGGCGTGCCTGTACCGTGCGCGGCGCGATGCGATGCCCGCGCGTGCCGACGAACAGCGCGCGCTCCCCTGGCGCAGCCAGCTGGCCGCGCACCCGGTGCCAGCACGCAAGGGCCTCCAGGGCCAGGCGGCCCACGGGCACCACCCGCGACTTGGCGCCCTTGCCCAGCACCCGAAGCGTGCCGTCCGCTTCATCGATGCTGTCCAGGTCGAGGGCGACCAGCTCGGCCAGGCGCAGGCCAGAGGAATACAGCAACTCGGCCATGGCGTGGTCGCGGATGTCCTCGGGTGCCTCTGGCCTGTCCGAGAGCAGGGCCGCGGCCTGCTCCACACTGAGGGTCTTGGGGAGTTTGCGCGCTGTGCGTGGCGCCGGTACGTCGGCGGCGGGGTTATGACCCACCCGCTCCTCACGCAGCAGGTAGTTGAACAGGCCGCGGATCGAAGACAGGGCGCGCCGCAGGCTGGTGCCGGACAGCCCGGCATGGTGGCGTTGTGCTACGAAGGCGCGCACCGCGGCCGCATCCACCTGCGTGAGGTCCAGGCGGCGCGCGTCACAGAAGGCGGTGAACCGGGCAAGGTCACGCGCGTAGCCGGCGACGGTGTGCGGAGAGGCGCGCCGCTCCAGGCGCAGATGGGTGAGAAAACGTTCGACCAGGGCGTTGCTGGCGCTCACCGAGCGGCCTTGGTGCGAACGATACGCGCGGTCACTGCGGCCAGGTGGCGCAGGAATACCGTGCCCATCTCGGCATGAAAACGCTTGGGGTCGTTGCTGCCGATGGCGATGAGGCCAAAGCACGGCGCTTGGTCGTTTTCACACAGGGGCAGGAAGGCGCCGGAGGCTGTGGCCGGTGCGTTCTTTCCGAATACCACCGATGTCTGGTCAGGGCGCAACTGGCCACATACGGGCAGGCGGTTCGCCACGATGCTGCGCAAGGCGGCGAGCTGCGGATGTTCCTGTGGGATGGCACGCGGCAGACCGTCCTCGAAGGTCCAGATCACCACGGCATCGGCGTGGAAGTCGCGACGCAGGGCCGCCTCCGCCACATCCAGTGCCGCCTCCGCGCTGGGACTGTCGATGAGTGCCAGGATCAGGTGCTGCAGTTTCTCCAGCAGGTCCTCGTTGCTGCGCGCCACTTGGGCGAGGTGTTGCAGCTTGTGCTTGAGCTCCAGCTTCTGCTCACGCAGCAGGCCCACCTGACGCTCCAGCAGTGACACGGCACCGCCCGAGACCGGATGGGGAATGGTCAGGTAAGGCAGCAGGTGCTGATGACGCAGAAAGAAATCCGAATGGCTGCCCAGATAGGCGACCAGTTGCTGTTCCAGTTCGCTGTCGGGCAGTGCGGAGACAAGGGTTTCGCTCATAGGGTGATGCTTCCTTCAAAAACGGTGGTGACAGGTCCGCTCATCCACACCGGCTGGCCGGCACCGGCCCAGCTGATAGTGAGCTGCCCGCCCGGCAGCTCCACCTCCACGGTGTCACCCAGCAGGCCCCAGCGGATACCGGTCACGACGGCGGCGCAGGCACCGGTACCGCAGGCAAGGGTCTCACCTGCGCCGCGCTCGTAGACCCGCAGGCGGATGCGGGTGCGATCCACCACCTGCATGAAACCCACGTTCACACGCTCGGGAAAGCGCGGATGGGCTTCGATGGCCGGGCCCAGTTCGGCCACGGGTGCGATGTCCACGTCCTCCACCTGCAGCACGGCATGGGGATTGCCCATGGACACGGTGCCCACGGTGTAGGGCTGGCCGGCCACTTCCAGGCCGTAGCGGTCGCATTCCTCTTCGGCGCGGAATGGGATCTGCTCCGGCGCGAAGCGCGGCGCACCCATGTTCACGCGGATCCGGCCGTCGGCTTCCACATACAGGATGATCACGCCCGAGGCGGTCTCCACCGTGATGACATCCTTGGTGGTGAGGCCCTGGTCGCGCACGAAACGGGCAAAACAGCGGGCACCGTTGCCGCACTGTCCCACTTCGGTGCCATCGGCGTTGAAGATGCGGTAGCGGAAATCCACATCCGATTGCAGGGGGCGCTCCACCAGCAGCAGCTGGTCGCAGCCGATCCCGAAGCGGCGATCCGCCAGCAAGCGTACCTGTTCGGTGCTGAGGTGGACGGCCTGACGCATCGCATCGATGACCACGAAGTCGTTGCCCAGGCCGTGCATCTTGGTGAACTGGAAGTGCATGACGGCAGGTTACCGGGTCCCCCGATCGATGGGAAGCTCGGCAGAAATACCGTGCGCCAGGCAGTCGCGGTAGATGCAGCGGTCCATGACCACAGTGATGCCGGCGGCGCTGGCGCGCAGAGCGGCCGCTTCATTGATCACCCCGTCCTGCAGCCACAAGGCGGGCACCTTCAGCGCGATGCAGGCGTCTACGATGGGGTCCACGTGCGCCGGGGCGCGGAACACATCCACCAGGTCGATGGGACCGGGTACGGCATACAGGTCGGGATAGGCGGTCACGCCCAGGACGCTCTCCGTGGCCGGACGCACCGGCACCATGTCATAACCGAAGCGCTGCAACTCGGCGGCGACGAAGTGACTCGGGCGCTCGGCCTTGGGCGACACGCCGACGACCGCGATACGGCGCACACGGTGCAGCAGTTGGCCGATGGCGCCGTGCGAGGGATTCTGGAAATTCACGGGAGATCCTCTCAGGCTGTGCGCTTGCAACGTAAAGGGCTCTGCGTCCTTTGCGCCCTCTGCGTCTTTGCGTCTTTGCGTCGGGCTACTCTCGCCTTTGGCGTCCCGTAAACCGCTCAGGGCAACAGCCGCTCCCCGGCGAACAGGTCGGCGATACGCTCACGCTCGCGCACCAGGTGCATACGCGGACCATCCACCATCACCTCGGTGGCGCGCGGACGGGTATTGTAGTTGGAGCTCATGGCAAAGCCGTAGGCACCGGCCGAACGCACCGCGAGCACATCGCCCTGTGCGAGCACCAGTTCACGTTCTTTGCCGAGGAAATCGCCCGTCTCGCATACCGGTCCCACGACATCGTAGCGGCGCGCCCCGCCGGCGCGTTCCACCACGGGCAGAATATCCATCCAGGCGCCATAAAGGGTCGGGCGCATGAGGTCGTTCATGGCCGCATCCACCACGGCAAAGTCCTTGTGATCGGTGTGCTTGAGGTATTCCACCCGGGTCAGCAGCACGCCCGCATTACCGACGATGGCCCGGCCCGGCTCGATGATCACGGCCAGATCGCGCCCTGCCAGGCGAGCGAGCAGCGGTGCGGCATAGTCGCCCGGCAATGGCGGGGTCTCGTTGCGATAGGTGATGCCGAGGCCGCCGCCGAGATCCAGGTGACGCAGGGCGATGCCACGCTCGCACAGGCTGTCCACCAGCACCAGCACACGGTCGAGGGCATCCACGAATGGTTCCACTTGGGTAATCTGGGAACCGATGTGACAGTCCACACCCAGGATCTCGATATTGGCCATGGCGGCGGCGCGTGCATACACCTCGACCGCACGGGCGATGTCGATGCCGAACTTGTTTTCCTTCAGGCCGGTGGAGATATAGGGGTGGGTCTTGGCGTCCACGTCGGGGTTGACGCGCAGCGAGACCGGTGCGCGCACCCCCATTTCGGCGGCCACACGGTCGAGCCGCTCCAATTCCGGCTCGGACTCCACATTGAAGCAATGAATACCCAGCTCCAGCGCCCGGCGCATTTCGTCGGTGCGCTTGCCCACGCCCGAAAACACCACCTTGGCCGGATCACCGCCCGCGGCCAGCACGCGTTCCAGTTCACCGACCGAGACGATGTCGAACCCGGCCCCGAGGCGTGCCAGGACGTTCAGCACGGCCAAATTGGAATTGGCCTTCACCGCGTAGCAGATGAGATGGTCCTGGCCGGCGAAGGCCGCCTCGAAGGCGTGGAAATGACGCTCGAGGGTGGCGCGGGAATACACGTAGCAGGGTGTGCCGAATTCGGCGGCCACGCGCGCCAGGTCTACATCTTCGCCGTGCAAACGGCCGTCGCGGTACTGGAAGTGGTCCATATCAGCCCTGTTCCTGGGAGGTCTGTTGAGGGAGATAGAGATCGCCCTTGGCGCCGCAACCGGCGAGCATGGCGAGGACACCAAGTACGGCAATGACAGCCCACAGCAGGTACTGGGCACGGCAATGGCAGAACATGGGAGGATCTCCGCGAACAAGCAGTTGATTATACCTGCCCTGTGGCGCGGGCGTCTCGCCGGGATGGGGTCACGCGTTTCGCCAACAGTCTTTGCACCCGTTGCATCTTTGCGTTAGATCTCTCCTTTCTCCACAAGACCGAAAACCCATGAACGAATCCGATTTCAACCGTTTGGTGGATGCCCAGTTGCTGCGTATCGAGGAGGCGCTCGATGCCTGTGGGGCGGACATCGATTATGAGAATGCCGGCGGTATCCTCACCCTGCGCTTCGAAAACGGCTCGCAGATTGTCATCAATCGCCAGACGCCGGTGCGCCAGATTTGGGTGGCGGCACGCAGCGGCGGGTTTCATTTCGACTACGTCGCGGCAGCGTGCGATTGGCGCCGCGACAGCGACGGCCAGGAACTGATGGCCATGCTGGGCGAACTGGCCAGCGCCCAGGCCGGTGAGACCGTGGCGCTGGAGTGACCGGGTATCTGGTGCGGGAAAGGGAGAATATACTTCCGCGGGGCAGGCACAGGGGAGGACGGCATGTTCAGGGGATTGGTACTCGCGGCGCTACTCGCCGTGACGGGATCGGCCGCGGCGGCCGACGGTGCGAAACTCTACCGCCATCATTGTGCCGCCTGTCACGGCCTGCATGGCGAAGGCGGGGTGGGCGTACCACTAGCGCTGCCGGATTTCCTGTCCACGGCCGACGATGACTTCCTGCGCAAGACCCTGCGCAATGGCCGCCCCGGCCGGATCATGCCGGCCTTCCGCAATCTGGCCGATGCCGAAATCGATGCACTGGTCGCCCACTTGCGCAGCTTCGCCCAGCCGGATGCCCCCGCGCCGCGCCCGGTGTCCAAAGCGCCGGTGAAGGGTGATGCCGCCAAGGGCCGGCAGCTGTTCGCCACGCATTGCGCCGCCTGCCACGGGGCAAACGGCGAGGGCGGCCACGGTACCGGCGTGACCTTCTCCCGGCCGCGCGACCTGCCCATCATGCCGCCCGCCCTCAATAACCCCGGCTTCCTGGCGGCGGCCTCCGACACCATGATCAAGGCCACCCTCATGCGTGGGCGCGAGGGCACCCCCATGATCTCCTACCTGGACCAGGGCCTCTCCGAACAGGACATCGACGATATCGTCGCTTTCGTGCGCAGCTTCGAGGCCAGCACACCCGCCCAGCGCGCACCGCTCGACGAGCCCATGATCCTGGAAGCCGAGTCGGCCTACTCACTCGAGGAGACGGTCGAGAACGTCAAGCGCGCGGCGGTAGGCAGGAATTTCCGCCTCATCCGCGAGCAGACACTGGAGCACGGGTTCTTCTCCGAGGGTGAGGAGAATGCCAAACAGGTCATCGTCTATTTCTGCAACTTCAACTTCATCAACCAGGCACTCAGCCTGGACCCGCGCGTGGGCCTGTTCCTGCCCTGCCGCGTGACCGTGGTGGAGCAGGCGGGCGTCGTGAAGGTGCTGAGCATCAACCCCAAGCACCTGGGGGCGCTCTATAACAATCGCGAGCTGGACGCGGCCTGTGAGCAGATGACGGACCTGTACAAAGAGATCCTGGAGGAGGCGACGCTATGAAAAGGTTGTTCCGCATCGCCACCTTCGTGCTGGCCGGCATGGTTTCAGCGGTCCAGGCCGAAGACCTGTTCATGGCACGTTCGCCGCTTTCCTTCCCCGAGACCATGCTGGCCCTGCAGGAGGTACTTACCGCGCGCGGCTATGTGCTGTCGCGTGTACAGCACGTGGACGTGGGGCTCACGGAAATGGGTTTCACCACCGACAAATACCGCATCGTCTTCTTCGGCATGCCCGAGCAGATCCGCAGCCTGTCGGCACGCTATCCGCAACTGGTGCCCTACCTGCCCCTGCAGGTCACCATTTTCGCCGAGGGCGAGGAGACCCTGGTGGTCGGCGCCGATCCGCTCATGCTGCGCGGTCTGGCCGATGATCCGGCGCTCATGCCCGTCCTGCAGCGTTGGCACGACGATCTGATCGTCGTGATGGACACCCTGCGGCGATTGGAGTGATGCGGGGGGTCTGACGTCGGCGCATGAACACAAGGACATGAACCCTCAGCGGGAGCGGTTCGCCATGCCCCGGGCCTTCCCGGCCGACTCAGGTTCGGACGTGGCGAGCTTGATCAGCCGCCCGCACGGCGTGCCATGGCCTGATTGAGCTTTTCCTCGATGCGGTGCTTGTAGCTGAGGAAGTGAATGGTCTGGATACGCTCCACACCCTCCTCGCCCAGCACCCTCGGCGACATGGAGATGTCGGTGATGTAGATGGGATAGGCCTCGCGTCCGCGCCGCAGTTCGAGCACGTAGCGCACCACGTCATCCAGGGTACGGCCGCCGCTTTCCGGCGAACTGAATTCCCGTCCGTTGCAGTACAACGTGAACGTGGTATGCCCCGCCTCATCCACGTCCACGATGACCTGCAGGCTGATGAATCGCTCACCCTGCGTGGGGAAACGCGGGGCCTGGCGCAACAACTGCAGGTTGCGGCCGGCAGTTTCGTCCACCTGAAAGAATTCCAGCCCTTCGGCACCATGCACGGTGCGCCCGTCCTGCATGAGGAAGTTGACGCGGTTGAGCACGGCCTCGAAAAAGTGGCTGTACTGCCCCAGTAGCGCGTCGGTGTCGTGGAAAGGCATGCGACCGTGAAACAGGGAGCCGCGCTCGTCCAGCACGTAGATGTCCACCTGCGCACCCTGCACACGATAGAACAACTGGACGACACCCGGCCGGTTGTAGGTGATGATGAAAGCCAGCACCCGATCCGCGCGCACGTGGCTGTCGAACACCAGCGGGCTGAATTCCTTTTGAGGTGCACCCAGGTAGCGCAGCAATGCAGCCTGGTTGTCCAGGATCTTGTAGCGCGGCAGGTCACCTTCGAAACTGAGTACGCAAAAGCCGTGCTCCACCTGCAACACATAGCGCGTGGCCGGCGGCCGGTTCAGGGTGTAGTAGCAATCGATGACCTCGCGGAACAGCGCTTCGACACGCCGGGCGATAGCGTTGCCCTTGGTCGGGCTGTGGCTGGCCACGGCCGGTATCATGGGTGCGCGTCCCGACAGCGGTGACCACTTGAGGTATTCGCACAGGCAGTCCATCAGCCCCTTGATACCGCCATAGTGGTAAGTCAGCACTTCTTGCCAGGTGGTGGCCACTACCTGGTCGACGGTAAGTACCAGGTTTTCACCCAACCCCCCATAACTCAACGCATCGGAGCGGCCGCTGGCGATGCGGCCCTCGGCGTGTTCGGTACGTGCCAGGGGATCGAGCCCGGCGTTCACAAACAACAGGCTGTTGACCACCTTGGCTGCGACGGCGAAGTCCGACACGGCGCCACAGGCGCTGGCACGATCCGGGAACACCGCGTGCATGCGTCCGATCATGGCCTTGAGCTCATTCGCGCTGAGACGACTCTGGCGCGCGAACACCACCACATGGGTGGCGCGGTCCATGACACGGTTGAAGTAGCACCAAGCCACCATCTCGGTGACGAAGCGAAAGCGTTTCACCGGGATGTGCTCGGTGACCTCTTCCGGCTTCACCACGCCACGGTACAGCACCCACCCGCCGGCACCATGGAGGTCGTCGATCACCTCGTGCACGGTGAGCTGGGGTTCCAGCAGGTTGGTGACAAAGCCGCGTCCCAGCAGGTCGACCTTGCCGGCCTTGCGTTCGAAGGCGGAATAGAGCTTGCGGCCGAGAATGTTGAGGTCGCGCTGACTGATGAATGCCGAACCCGCATAGCGGCGGGCGAACGTCGAGAGGAAGCGGTAACTCTCCGACAGGGCCTCGAACAGGAGGCGTTGTTCCTCGGCGACCTTGTCCACCTTCCAGCTGTGGCGGCTGTCGAGCACGAACAACTCGGTACGCGCCCAACCCCAGTCTCGCGTACGGGCGCCGAGCAGCTCGCGCCGCCAGCGTGCCAGGGCGTTGTTCTCCTCGGACAGTTTCTCGTCGACCTTGAAGTAAAAACAGCGCCGGGCCAAGCTGAGACGCTCGTTCTCGCCGCGGCCCTTCAGATATTCCTCCACCTTGTCCAGCATCATCAGGTAGGGGTCGAGATTGTCCGGATCGGTCCAGCCGTTGTAGACCGCCTGCTTGAAACGCAGACTGAGTAGATCGAGGTAGGGATACTCGCGGGCGTAGGACTCGAGCAGCAGCAGCTTGAGCACCGACTTGTAGGGCGAGTCGATACCCTTGTAGAGCTGCCATACCGAAGCGCCCAGGAATTCCTCCGCAGGCACATGCCCAAGCCCGCCGAAATCGATGAGGTTCCGGGCATGCAGATAGCGCTGGTGCCGAATCTCTTCCACGTAGTGGTCGTAGGCGGTCTCATGGCCGGGTGGTACCAGCCACCAGATCGGATACATACCGGCCAGGCGCAGACTTGTACGGTAGAACTCGTCCAGCAATAGCTGCTGCTGAGCCGAGCCGCTGCTCTCGTCAGAGAGGGGCTCTGTCTCCCCGCGCCGGAACTGGTCCGGATACACCAGGAAGATATGCACCCGGAGGTCCAGGCTGGCGGCCCAGGTCTGCACTGCGTCCGCCTTCGCACGCAAGGCCCGCAGTTGTGGCTCGCTGAACCCCGCACCGTGACACAACCACACGTCGAAATCACTATCGCCGGTATAGGCCACACTGCCCGGACTCCCCATGAGGTAGATCGCCTGAATGTGGAGATTGCGGTGCAGCTGGCGGGTGAAGTGGAAGGCGCGACCGAGGCGGCCGGCCGCCTCCAGAGCCGCCGCATCCGGGCTGTAACCGACTACGCCGGCGGGGCAATCGGTGTCATAGCCCGGTAGCAGCGGGTGGTTGATGTGGAAGAACAGCGGCAACAGGTCCAGGAAGTCCCGCTGCCGTGGCCGCAGGGCTTCACGGGTGCGCCCCAGCCGAGCCTCGTTGAGGGCCTGGAAGCGCTTCAGTATGGCCGCGAAATCGTGTTCATCAGCCAATTCGGTGATGCGAGGGTTGTGCGCCATGAAACCCGCTGGCCCATCCGGCCCGGGGCCGGCGGACGTATTCTTCAGGAAGGAGCCGGTGCGCCGCTACGGATTCACCGGGTCGCAAGAGCCGACGCGCACCCACACGCCCTTTTCACAGCGCAGGAGTTCATCGCCGCTGCACACGTAGGCCTTTTCCTCGTACTCGACGTCATTGAAGAAGCACATGGGCGTCTCGGGTACTTCCTGGCCCAGCACGTCGTAATCGTAATCCGAGTCCTCCACCACCAGGGAGGTACGCTTCTCCGGATCCGGGGCCCCAACGTGGATGGTATGCACGCGTTCGCTCATGGTTCGATTCTCCTTGTCGGTAACAGGCGGCTTTCAGAAGCCACGGCGTGAAATCCGTACACCAGTGTAACCGGAACCCCTGCGTGCCGCTTGTGGGAATGCGGGACTGAACCAAGCGACAGATTAGCGCCGCGGGCGGGGCAAGCCGCTTGGTGTGGTCACAGTTTTGCAGCGGCGGTGGGAAAAAGCATTAACCGCGGGGTACACGGGGGAAGACCAAGTTCCTTGGGCGGACCGGCGCAGCGGTGCTTCCGCGAACCATTGCACCAACGCCGATCCGAGCAATCCATTCCCCGAGTCCCCCCTGTTTGTGCTTTTCTCTTGATCAGCCCGCCAGGCGCGCCCGCGCGCGGGCGGCGGCGGCGCGGACCTGGGCGGGGGCGGTACCGCCGAGGTGATTGCGGGCGGCTACCGAGCCTTCCAGGGTAAGGACCTGGAACACGTCTTCTTCGATGACATGGGAGAAGGCGTGCAGTTCGGGCAGGGTCATGTCGGACAGGTCCTTGCCGCTCTCCACGCCGTAGCGCACGGCCTTGCCCACGATCTCGTGGGCGTCACGGAAGGCTACGCCCTTGCGCACCAGGTAGTCGGCCAGATCGGTGGCCGTGGAGAAACCACGGCGCGCGGCTTCGTACATGTTTTCCCGTAGCGGGCGCATGTTGGGGATCATGTCGGCATAGACCTTGAGTGAGCCCTTCACCGTGTCGATGGTGTCGAACAGCGGCTCCTTGTCTTCCTGATTGTCCTTGTTGTACGCCAGCGGCTGCGCCTTCATGAGTGTGAGCAGGGCGACGAGATGGCCGTTCACGCGGCCAGTCTTGCCGCGTACCAGTTCCGGCACGTCCGGGTTCTTCTTCTGCGGCATGATGGACGAGCCGGTGCAGAAGCTGTCGGACAGTTCCACGAAGCGGAACTGCGCCGAACTCCACAGGATGATCTCCTCGGAAAAGCGCGACAGGTGCGTCATCAACAGCGCCGCGGCGGCGGTGAACTCGATGGCGAAATCGCGATCGGAGACCGCATCCAGGGAGTTCTCGCACACCCGCGCGAAGCCCAGTTCGCGGGCGGTGAACTCGCGGTCGATGGGATAGCTGGTGCCGGCCAGCGCGGCGGCGCCGAGCGGCAGGGAATCCACGCGCTTGCGGCAATCGAGGAAGCGCTCGCGGTCGCGCTGCAGCATCTCAAACCAGGCCAGCAGGTGATGGCCGAAGCTCACCGGCTGCGCGGTCTGCAGATGAGTGAAGCCGGGCATGATGGTGTCGGCCTCGCGCTCGGCCGTGTCCACGATGGCGATCTGCAGGCGCGCGAGTTCGGCCACGATGGCATCGATCTCATCACGCAGGTACAGGCGGATATCGGTGGCCACCTGGTCGTTGCGCGAGCGGCCCGTGTGCAGCTTCTTGCCGGCGATGCCGATGCGGTCGGTGAGCCGCGATTCGACGTTCATGTGCACGTCTTCGAGGCGGATGGACCAGGGCAGTTCGCCGCGTTCGGCCTCCTCGCGGATGGCGCTGAGCCCCTGCTCGATGGCCTCGCGCTCGGCCTGGGTGAGCACGCCCACCTGGGCCAGCATGCGCGCGTGGGCGATGGAGCCGGCGATGTCATGGCGGTACAGGCGCCGGTCGAATTCCACAGAGGCGGTGAAGGCCTCCACAAAGGCATCGGTGGGCTCGGTGAACCGTCCGGTCCAGGGCTTTTCGGGCGCGGAATGCTTGTCGCTCATGGCAATGCGGGGGCAAAGAAGGAAAGGCGGGCAGTATAGACGATCGGCCCGGGCTGGGGGATGGCCAGCCAAACCAGTGGGGTCAGAGTCAATTGGTCGTCACACCGTCCGCCGGTGTTTCAATAAACCAGTGGGGTCAGAGTCAATTGGTCGTCACACCGTCCGCCGGTGTTTCAATTGACTCTGACCCCACTGGTTCAGCAGCTGATGGCGGGTGCGCAGCTGCCGGGGTGTGCGGCCAGGGCGCTGCTGCGACGCAGGCGCGACAGGGAGGTGTCGATGGAGGCGTCCAGGTAGCCGCCGAAGAAATCGGGGGTGGTCAGACCCACCATCTTGTCGGTGAGCTGGTGGCCGGCCGCATCGAGAAACACCAGCGTGGGCGTGACGATGACCTGGTAACGCTCGGCAAGCTGGTCCACGGTGACTGCGCTACCGTCGAAGTCCCGCAGTGTGCCACCGCCCAGCTCCAGCTTGCGGATGAGCGCCTTGTCCTCGTAATCGCCGCTCAGAATCATGGGCTTGAGGAACTCATCCTCCATGCGCATGCAGTACGGGCAGTGCTCAGCGGAGAACATGAGCAGTACCGGAACCCGGCGCGCCGTCGCAAGGGCGGCTTCCTCGCGCAGGTCGGTGGGCTGGGGCACCGTAACCTCGCCGGCACCGGCAGCAGCCATCCAGAGCCCCAGGCAGACAGTCATCACTCGCAGGTATCGCGTCACTTTCCCGTCCTCGTGGGGGCTGCATCACACTCCCGGCTAGCTTAGGTAGCCCGGACCGGTGCGGCAATATGCCCTAAGGGGGTATGATTTACGCTTTCGTCACCGAAAGCATGGCCTTATGTCCCGTCTCGTTCGCATCGCCACCCGCCAAAGCCTGCTCGCGCTCTGGCAAGCCGAGTTTGTCGCCGACGCCCTACGCTGCGCCCACCCGGGCATTGAGATTGAGCTCGTGAAGATGGTCTCAAGGGGCGACAAGATCCTCGATGCCCCCCTTGCCAAAATCGGCGGCAAGGGCCTGTTCGTAAAGGAACTGGAGGAAGGTCTGCTGAATGGCACGGCGGACATTGCCGTGCACTCCATGAAGGACGTGCCGATGGAATTCCCCGCCGGCCTGTGCCTCGCCGTGGTGTGCGAACGCGAAGACCCGCGCGATGCCTTCGTTTCCAACCGCTACGCCAGCCTCGACGCACTGCCGCAGGGTGCACGTGTCGGTACCTCCAGCCTGCGCCGCCAGTGCCAGGTCCTGATGCGCCGACCCGACCTGGAGATCACCTTCCTGCGCGGCAACGTGCAGACCCGCCTGGCCAAGCTGGACGCGGGCGACTATGACGCCATCATCCTCGCCAGTGCCGGTCTCAAGCGGCTTGGCCTCGCCGATCGCATCACCGCCTTGCTCGAACCGGAACTGAGCCTGCCGGCCGTCGGCCAGGGCGCCGTGGGTGTGGAATGCCGCTGTGACGATGACGAGATGCGCGCCCTGCTCGCGCCGCTTAACCATCCCGACACCTGGACCCGCGTCAGCGCGGAGCGCGCCATGAACTTCCGCCTGCAGGGTGGCTGCCAAGCGCCTATTGCCGGTTATGCGACGCTCCAGGAGGATATGCTGCGTCTGCGCGGACTGGTGGCCTGGCCCGACGGCACCCGGCGCGTATTCGTAGACAGGACGGCCCCCTGTGCGCAGGCGGAGGAGCTCGGCACGGCCGTCGCCGACGAACTGCTGTCAGGCGGCGCCGCAGCTATCCTGAAGGAACTCTATGCCCAGGCGTGAACTGGCGGGCGTGGGGGTGCTCGTGACACGCCCGGCCCATCAGGCAGATTCCCTGGCCCGGCTCATCGTGGATGCCGGCGGGACACCCGTGGCCTGGCCGACCCTGGAAATCGCTCCGCCGCAGGACCCCGCCCCCGCCGACGCCCTGCTGGACCGCATCACCGGGTTCGACCTGGTGGTGTTCGTGAGTGCCAACGCCGTGACGCAAGGGCTGGCACGGCTCGGCCGGTCACTCCCCGCCGACCTGCAGGTGGCCGTCGTCGGCGCGGGCACTGCACGCGCCTTTCAGGAACAGACGGGCCGCACACCGACCCTGACGCCCGACGAGCGGTTCGACAGCGAAGGACTGCTGGCCCTGCCCGAGTTGCAGGAGATGACCGGGCGCCGCGTGCTCATCGTGCGCGGCGACGGTGGCCGCGAGTTGCTGGCGCAGACCTTGCGCGCACGCGGCGCCGAGGTTGAATATGCCGAGGTTTACCGCCGCCTCGCGCCTCCGGCGGTACCGCCGGAGGCCTGGAGCGCGTTGGCGGAAGATCGCATCCATGTGGTGACCGCCACCACCGCCGAGGGCCTGCGCAACCTGGTCACCATGGCCGGGGAACTCACGCCACGGCTGTTGGCCTTGCCCCTGGTGGTCGGCGCAGAACGCCAGCGCGAGGCCGCCGCCGCACTCGGATTTCACGGCCCGATCATCGTGGCTGACAACTCGGACGATGCATCCATTTCAGCCGCCGTCGTGCGCTGGAAAACGCGCGGGGAAAACGAGGGGATGAAAACAGACAACCAACAGAACAGGGCGGTGCCTGCGGGTAAGGAAACGGGCACGCTGACACCACCGCCGGCGCCGAACGGCGATGGCCGTGGACGCGCGCTGGGCATCACTGCCCTGGTGCTGGCACTGGCCGCCGGCGGCGGCGCCGCCTGGCTCTGGACAGAGCTGGAACGGACCCGAGCGCACGCCAACATGGCAGAGGCCGATCTGACACAGCAGCTGGCGCAGCTGCGGTCCGCAGCAACCCAACAGGCGTCGGAACTGGACAAGGTCCTGCAGGACACCCAGGCGGCCGTGGTGCAGGGCCAAGCCCTCAAGGCCGCGGTGGATGACCTTCGCGTACGCCTTGCGCAGGACCGCAGCGATTGGCTGCTCGCCGAAGTGGACTACCTGCTCACCGTCGCCAACCGCCGGCTGCGCTTCGAGCGCGATGTCCCGTCCGCGGAAGCCGCCCTGGTGGAGGCCGACAACCGGCTGGCAGCCTTGCAGGACCCGGCCCTGGTGCCGGTACGCGAGGCCATCGCCAACGAACTGGAGCGCCTGCGCGCCGTACCGGGCGTGGACCGCAGCGGCCTCGCGCTGCAGGTGGCCGCACTCATCAAATCCGTGGACGGACTGCCGCTGTCCGCGGAATTGGCCAGCCGGCCCGCGGGTGCATCCCCAGGCGAAGCCCCTGCGGATACCGCGGTGGAGAGCTGGCGTGGCCTGTTCGCCGCCATGTGGGAGAGCATCAAGGGCCTGGTCACGGTGCGCCGGAGCGACCAGCCGGTGCAGCCGCTGCTGCCACCCGAGCAACGCTACTACCTGCAACAGAACCTCAACCTGAAACTGGAATCCGCACGCCTCGCCCTGCTGCAGCACGACGCTGCGGTTTACCGCACCACGCTGGAGGAGGCGGAACGCTGGACGCATGAGTACTTCAATGTGAACTCGCCCGGCGGCCAGGCCTTCCTGCAAGGCCTGGCGCACCTACAGCAGGCGGAGATCGCCCCCGAGTTGCCGGAAATCGACGGCTCACTGCGCATACTGCGGCGTACCGTGCGGGAACTGGCACCGCCGCGGGCGGAGGCCGATGCATGAGGCTATTGTTCACTGTCCTCATCGTCCTGATCGCCTCGGTAGGCGTGGCGCTGGTCGCCGTGCGCGATCCGGGGTACGTGCTGATCACGCGCGGCCCGTGGGTACTCGAAACCTCGCTCGGTCTTGCACTGGCCCTGCTGGTAATCACGTTCGCCGCGGGCTACGGTGCGCTGCGCCTGGCAGCGAATGCCTGGAAGGTCCCGCACCGGCTGGGTGCATGGCGCCGACAGCGCCGTACCAACCGTGCCCGGCGCCTCACCCAACGCGGCCTCATCCAGTTGGCCGAAGGCAACTGGCGGCGCGCCGAGCGTGACCTGGTGCGTGTGGCCGATGATAGCGACGCACCCGTCATCAACTACCTCTCCGCAGCGCGCGCCGCCCAGCAGCAGGATGCCCGTGAGCGCCGTGACCACTATCTCTCCCTCGCACACCGCGCCATGCCCGATGCGGGGCTGGCCGTGGGCCTGACACAGGCGGAAGTGCGCATGGCGCAGGGGCAGTGGGAACAGGCCCTCGCCACGTTGATGCACCTGCGCAGCATCGCACCCAGGCACAAGCATGTATTGGCCCTGCTGCGGCACACCTACGAAAAGCTGGGCAGCTGGCGTGAACTGGCGGCGCTCACGCCGGATCTGCGCCGCAATGAGGTATTCACTGCCGATGACCTGCTGGGTGTCGAGCGCCTGGCCCATGCGCGGCTGCTGGACGAGGCCGGCAAGAGCGGCCAGGTGGCCCGTTTGCGCGAAGCATGGGAG
>Ga0265293_10007368_pt1 | contig 16978 bp, 13 predicted proteins | sample Munlanlewell138R_FD_192505 | JGI IMG/M metagenome (GOLD analysis project Ga0265293, IMG submission 192505) | Leachate microbial communities from a municipal landfill in Southern Ontario, Canada - Leachate well 138R | ecosystem: Engineered > Solid waste > Landfill > Unclassified | place: Canada...
GAGGCGCTACTGCTTGACGAGAGCGGCGCCCCCGCGCTTCCCGACACGAAGGTCCGCAGCTTCGACGCGGCCGCGGCGCGCCTGTTCCTTCCGCCCGAGGTGCTCTTCTCGTCGGTGTTCTCGGCGCAGGCCGGGGAGGGGTTCCTCGGCGCGAAACCGGCCGAGAGGAAGTCGATTCTGCTCCGCGTGCTCAACGTGGAGCGCCTCGAGCGCCTCGCCGAGGAGGCGCGCGAGCGCGCCCGCACGCAGAAGGCCACCGTCGCCACCCTGGCGGCGCGGCTCGCGGACGAGCGCGCGCGTGGGGGTGACGCGGTGGCACTGGAAGCCGCCCTCGCCGAGGCGCGGCGGGAGGCAGAGGGGGCGGACGCTGACGCCGCGATGGCGCGCCGCGAGCTCGACGCCGCCCGGGCTGAGGCGGCCGCGGTGGGGGCCCGGCTCCAGGCTCACGAATCCGCTGTGGCCGCGTACCGCGCCGTGGAGCAGGCGCGGCAGGACGCCGCGGCGCGGCTCTCCGACCTCGAGACGCGGGCGACTGGCTTCCGCGTCTGCGCCGCCGGGGAATCCTCTCTTGCCGCCGAGCTGGAGCGCACGCGCTCCCTTCTCGCCCAGGCTGACCGAGGGATCCAGGCGCGCGCCGCGGCCGTCGCGGCCTCTCGCGAGGCTCTGGCGGACGCTCGCCGCCAGGCCGCCGCCCTCGCCGAGCTCGAGGAACAGCGCGCCGCCCTGCAGGGGCGGAGCGACACCGCTACCGCGAAGCTCGCCGATCTCGAGACGCGCATCCGAAACAACGAGGCCGTCCTGGCCGAGCGACCCGCCATCGAGGCGGCCGTCTCCGAGCTGGCGCGGCTGCAGGAGGAGGAGCAGGCGGCGCGGCGGGATGCGGCGCAGGCGGACTCCGACGCCCGAGTCGCCGCGCAGCAGGGGGAGGAGGCGCTGCGCGCGGGCGCCGCCCAACAGTCGCGGGCCCTGCAGGAGCTGGCTCGGGTGGAGCGCCTTCGCTTGGCGCTCTCCCGCGCCGAAGAGATCGAGGCGGCAGCTCGGTGCCTCCCGGGGCTCCGGCGGGACCTCGAGTCGGCCGAGGCCGACCTCGCCTCCGCGGAGCGGGCGCTCGAGGAGCTGCAGGGCCGGCGCCTCGCGGGCGCGGACGAGAGGATCGCGGGGCTTCGGGGCGGGCTCCAGCAGATCGCCGGGGCGCGGGAGAGCTTCTCTGGGGATCACCAAAGAATCGCCGATCGAACCCTCTGCTCCGACGACGACGCTGTCAGGGCCGCCGCGGAGGTGCCGCAGGCGATCACGCTGGGAGCCGCTCGGGTCGCCCGGGCCCGGGAGCGGGCGCAGAAGGCTCGGGCGGGGCTCCTGGCCACGGAGGCCACTGCGGCCCTGGCGGACCGACTGGACGCCGACCGGGCGGCGCTCGCCGAGGCCGAGCACGCCGTGGCGTGCGCCGACGCGGACTTCGCGGAGGCCGAGCAAGCGTGCGCATCCGCCGTGCGACAGGCGGCGACCTACCGCGGCGCCCGGGACGGCTACCTGGAGCGGGCGGCGGCGCTGGAAGTGCAGGCGGAAGAGCTCCGACCCCTTGCCGCCAAGGCGGCCCCCCTGGCGAACGCCGAGTCCCTGCTCGCCGAGCGGCGGCCGGCGGCGGCGGCGGTGCGCGCGGAGGTGGCGGCGCTCGGGGAGGAGCTCGCCGCCCTGGAGTCCCGGATCTCCGGGACGGCCCGTCCGGACGTCGACCATGCTGAGCTCGCGGCCGCCTCCGCTTCCGAGTCCCTGGCGACGGCCGAGCTGGCGCGGGGCGATCTCGCCGCTGCGCTGCCCCGGGCCGAGGAGCGGCTCGTGGAGGCGCGCGCCGCCTCCGCCCGACTCGAGGAACTCGAACCCCAAATCGCCCAGACCCAGGGCGATCTCGCCCAACTCGACGTCGATCTCGCCGCCGGCCCCCCCGCGCCGCCCCCGCCGCCCGTCGACGTGGCCGCCTTCGAGCGCGCCGCCGCCGTCGCGGAGGGGACTGCCCGCCAGGTCGCCCAGGCCGTCGCCGTAGCGGAGTCCCGCCTTGCCGCCGCCCAGGAGTCGTCGGGGCGCGCATCTGCCATCGAGGCGGAGCTCGCCGCCTCGGAGCTCGACCTCGCCGACTGGAACCGCCTCGCCGCCGACATTCCCGGTGTCGCGGCGGCGGAGATCGATTTCGCAGGCCCGGAGCTCACGGAGCTCGCCAACGACCTTCTGCACCACGGGTTCGGTCCGCGTTTCACGGTCACCATCGACACCCAGCGCCTTAGCGCCGACGGAAAGAAGATGCTCGAAGCCTGCGAGGTCACCGTCACTGACACGAAGCTCGGTCGCGTCGCTCCCGCGGTGACCCTGAGCGGCGGCGAAATGGTCATCGTCTCCGAGGCGATCTCGCTGGCCCTGACGACACTCGCGTGTCGGCGTTCTGGGGTGGAACGACCGGATTTGATCCGAGACGAGTCCGGGGCCGCCCTGTCTACCGTTCCCGGGGAAGACGGGGTCGTCGCGACGCGCGCCTACATCTCGATGCTGCGCCGCGCAGCCGACCAGATCGGAGCTAACCGCGTCCTCATCGTCTCCCACAACCCGGAAGTCTGGGACCTCTGTGACGCCAGAATCGAGGTGGGCAAATGAGGGGGTTTGCTCTACCGACGCCTGAGATCGGGGAAGTATTCGGCGACTGGACCGTGGTGGACCCTCACGGGACACCGGACAGTTCGGGCGCACGACGCTCCGTTTGCCGCTGTATATGTGGAAGTGTCCATCCGGTGGCAATCAGGGATCTCCGAAGAGGAAAGTCCACACGGTGCCGTTCCTGCGGGGACCATTCATGCACGCAGAGGGGCGTGGTGAAGCACGGCGCAATGCGCGGAAACCGCGCTACCGCGGAGTATGGCGCCTGGAAGAGTATGCGCGATCGGTGTACCAATCCGCGCACGTCCAGCTATCCTCGCTACGGAGGCCGGGGCATCACCATGGCGCTCGAGTGGCGCGGCCCCGGGGGTTTCGAGCGCTTCTTCGCCCATGTTGGGACGCGACCATCGAAGAGCCACAGCATCGATCGCATCGATTCGAATGGCCACTACGAGCCCGGAAACGTCCGGTGGGCGACCGCGCAAGAGCAGGCGCGCAACAAGAGCAACAACCGTCTGATCACGATTGGTGGACGCACCCAGTGTTTGAAGGACTGGGCGGCCGAAGTGGGGCTTCGATACGATACCGTGCACGCACGGCTGAAGCGGGGCTGGTCTATCGACAAGGCCCTGGGATTGGCGGCCGTATGAAGCGCCGACCGAGTGCTGCTCGTGAGCCACGCGCCGGAGGTGTGGGACCTGTGCGACGCGCGGGTGGAGCTGGGGGCGCCGTGACCCGTGCCGCCCGCCACCAGCGGCGGCCGCGGAGGTGCTAGGATGGCGGCCATGAACCTGCCCACCACCTACGAACACCGCGGCATCATGCTGCGTCGTAGAGCGACCGCAAGCGGTGACGCGCTCCTCTCGGAGGGCTCCGATTTGCGGCTGACGGTACGCGCCGAGGACGGGAAGTACCAGGTCGAGGCGGAACTGCACAGAGCGTCGTGCTTGAGCATCGCCGCCACGATAGGTGACGGCATCGACGACGCGCTCGACTCCATGCAGGACGACATCCGCGCGGACCTGGCCGATCTCAAGGCCGACCTGGATCTGGTGGCCGCGGTGTTGAAGGCGAGGCCGTGACCCCGCCTCTCCACCGATGCCCACCGTCTGCCCCGTTTGCCAGTCCGCGTGGGTGGCATCGCCATCGTCCCCGCTCGTCCAGCCGCGTTTCGAGCTAATGGCGGCCCCCCCCGGACAGCTCCGCGGTCGGGACAAGTCAGGCGTGGCGGAAGAGCAGGTCGGGGGGCAGTTCGGCGAGGTAGGCTCGCAGCGCTTCGAGCACTGAGGCGCGCTCGGCCTTCATGCCGGACCCGAACGCTGCCATGATCGCCGTGTCGCATGAGCGCGCGGGGAGGATGCGTCGGCGAACCCCCGCGAAGTCGCCGGACAGGATCAGCGCTTCGATGGCCGCCTCAACGCAGACGATGCGTCCTGCCAGCCGTAGCCGAAAGGTTGCCAGGCGCGGGTCGGCGAGTGCTCTGACGCAGCGTTTGTCCCCCGTCGTCAGATACGCAGCATCGGTCGATGCGGCATGCCCGATGAGGATTGCTTCGCCGACGTCCACGTTCTCGACGTTCACCAAGGCAGCAAAGCCGTCTGGTGCGTCGCGAAGGACTCTGAGGCTCGGAAGAACCTTGTCGAGGCGATCGAACGTTGGCTTGCCTCCGTACTCCGGCTTCTTCCGCTTGCTGCGAGTAACGTACCCGGCGTCGCTGTGGATTTGCACGTCAGTGCGCGCCGCTCCGAGCAGAGCGAGGGCGTCGTCGAGTAGATCCCACGCCACGAGCTTCAGTAGGGCGTCGTTGTCGAGGAAGACGGTCACGGGTCGACGAGCAGGCGCGTAGCGAAGCCCCTGGCGTCGTCGGGAAGCGCGTCCCAGTCAACGCGTCCTGATGTTGCCGCGCGGATGAGGGCCGCGCCGTCTTTTCGCACGCCCAGGCTCTTGAGAGCAGAGTGTGCGGTGCCCCAGAAGGCCTCGGGACTTCCGGTGCCGCGGCTTGCCATTGTGTGCGCGTAGTTCAGCACAATGTGACCGGGATCAACACCATGGTGAGCACCCATCTTGCGTGCCGCGTTGGCGAGCGCAGTGGATGAAGGCCACCGTGTCGACGGGAGTAGCCCGATTCGAGTGGGTCCGCCCGTGATGACGCAGAGCGCGAAGCTATTCGCTGCCTGTTCCTCGCCATCGTCACTGTCCTGGTCGATGTTCTCGTCGACAAGCGATGCCTCCTCGCCCACGTGCCCCAGCGCCAGGTGGCCCAGTTCGTGCGCCACGTCGAACAGGAGGTGCGCCTCGCTCGCCCTGCGGCACACGATGATCGCAGGGCGTCCGCCGACGATCGTTGCCATGGCGTGCATCTTCTTCGCCCCCTTCGGGAGCTCGGAGAAGTGCAGGACCATCACACCATGCTGCCAGCAGAAGGCGACGAGCGACTCCAGGTTCACCGCCGGAACCGTCTTGCGGACGGCAGTGCGGATTGCGGCGCCGTCCGCGGGAACGTCCCTGACGGGGGCCTGCACGCCGAGGGCTGCGAAGCGCGCGAGCTGGACGCCGAGCGCTTTGGCGATTTCCAGGTGGGTTTCGGCGGTGTCCTTCGCGCGCTTGAAGCGGCAGCTCGACTCACGGAACCTCGGCATGTCTCCCGACCGGAGGGACTCGAAGTCGAGTCCCGTGTGCCGCGAGATGATGGCGGTCGCCTGGGCAAGCCCCGCAGGGGTGGAGGCAATCTCATCGTTCCACCAGTCAGGCAGCACGATGCGGCGAAGAAACGCCTTGTCGAACCCGGCGGCCTTCGCCCGTTCGAGAATCGGCTGCATCCTTCGGGGAGCGGTGGTCGTTGCTGCGTCCTCCCTCTGGTCAGGGTACCAAGATGGCCTCTCGTGGCAACCTCGAACGGTCTGGATAGGTCCGCCCCCACCGGCCGGACGGACCTGCCAGCTCGCTCCGAATCCCCGATGCGCCCTCCAACGCCATGCGCAGGCATCCACGCGGGCGGTGGTCGCTCCTTCTCCGTCTGTCGACCCGATTCACCCCCGACCACGACCCGAAGCGTGCCCGGCGCCGCCCTGGAGCGCCCCACTCTCAAGCCGGCGAGCTGCCCCAAGACGACTTCTATCAGGGCGAGCGGGTGGCCGACGGCGTGCGCCGGTGTCCGGACATCGAGCCGGGGTCCAGACACGGTGTGGTAGCATCACGTCGCAACCCCGACGGGATGGACCGATGCGCCCGACGTTCTCCGCCGCAGTCAGCGTGACCCTCGTGATCCTCGCCGCGGTCGCCTGCAAGCGCTCGGACGGCGTCGGCGGAGGCGCGCCGTCGCCGGCTCCGGCGCGGTTCTCGTGCCAGAAGATGCCGACCTACACGATCGACCGCGTGTGCCTGAAGTCCCGGTCCGAGTGCGAAGTGCACTCGGGCGGCGGAGAGTGCTTCGATAGCGCTTCGGCTTGGTGTCTCTGGCGGTACGGGGGCTCAGCGGAAGCCCCGTCGTCCGAGCGCCAGTCAGTCTGCATGGCCACGGAGCGAGAGTGCGAGCACAACCGTGCTGAGATGCAGGTCTGGCAGGCTCCGACCTTGTGCGTCGAGTCGAGCAACCCGGCAGAGTGGTGACGACCGGGTGAGCGGCGGCCATTGCGCACGACGAGTGTGCCTGGACGGATTCTCCCGTCGGTGCAATCTGTAGGACGGGCGCGCCCCTTCGGCTCGCGGGGTGCTCCAAGAGGCGAGAGGGGTGGCCTCCGGCGTGGCCTTGGGTCTACGATGGCCGCGATGAAGGGCGAAGCCGAAGGGGCGCGGGCGGAAGGTAGCGAGACGTTCTTCTACCGGGACGAGTCCATCGTGGTGACAGCCCGTGGCGTGCGGACCCCAGTTGCTGCATTCCCAGTGGGCGCGATAGGAGGAGTCTTCCTGCAACGGCGCAGCGCATGGGCGTGGCTCGCATACGTAGCGCCGATCTCGCTCTTCGTGGGAATGTACTACGGATCCTGCGGCTACGTCTGCTCCGCCTCCGGTGCGGCCACTGATGCCGGGAATCAGTTGCTGTTGGTGGCGGGCGCGCTGGTGTCAGTTGCGTTCGGGCTGTTCTGGGCGGCTCGCGCGGCCCCACCGATGATCTTCAGCGTGGTCTGCAACGTCTCGGGCGCTTCGACGGTGGTGTACGAGACGAAGAACCAGGCCATCGCGGGACAAGTGGCGCGGGCCGTTCAGCGCGCCATGGACCCCACCGGGGCGCCACCTAGCGTTCCCGGCCCGTCCCTTGGCGGCCCCGCCGCCAGATCCGGAGGCAAGCCACCGGGTACGGGGGACCGGACCTTTCAGATCGTTCTGCTTGGGTCGGTTGCCGGGTTCTTCGTCGTGGTCGCCGTTCTCGGCTTCTTGGGCTTTCGCGCGACGGCGCAGCGGGAAGCCGAGCAAGCGGAGCGCGCCGGGCGTCGGGAAGCCGAGCGCGTCGAGCGTCTGAGGGCGAAGGACGAGGAGGTTCTCGAGCTGGCGCGGGCGATGCGGACGCACTACCCGACGGCCTTGCACCTTCTCAACGCATCGGCCGCCGCCCAGGACTGCATTTCGGCCGCGAAGGGCCTTCCTGCTCGGAAGCAGTGCTGGGCGGAGTGGAAGGGTGAGCTGGCCGAGCGTCGATCCTCGGTTCCAGCCCTGGGTGCCTCCGGGTGCGCACGAGACGTCCACGCCGGGCTCATGGCCGCCATCGACGAGGCGACGCGGGAGGAGCCGCCAGGACCGACATTTCCTGCGGAGGATTCCAACGGGTTCCCCCTGCCCCAGGGGCTTGCCGCGGGGACGTTCCTCGACAGATTCTCGGGGTGTGCGCGCACGGCCGGTTGCTGTTCCCCTGGCGGCAGGAACTGCGCCCCCTGCACGTCTAGCCAGTTGGGGTTCTTGCTGGGTCTGAGCGAAGCGGTCGACGCAGCCGGCGCGCGGCGCGGAGCCGAGGAGCGACGCGGAAGCCGTCAGATCAGGACTCCATCGGGGCGGTACCTGGATCCCGCTTCGCTCGAGCTCGTTGGGCCGTAGCTCTCGCTGCTCGGCCAACACTTGCCCGGGCGGCGCCCCGTTGCACGGCCGTGCGACGGCGGACGTCGCACCCGTACCGGCGCCGGGCCCCGCTGGACATGCCTGAGTGGATCGCGGACACTGCAGGCTCGCAGTGGAGGACGTATGCGACGACTCGTGGGGGTGATGCTGGCGCTCGGCTTCGTGGGCGGGCACGGGTGCTCCCGCGGAGACGTCACGAAGGAGCCGTCCTGTCCGGACGGAACGGAGAAGTGCGCCTGCTACGGCAACGGCACCTGCGACGGGGAGCTCCTGTGCCTTTCGGGCCTGTGCGTTGACGGCGGAGGTCGGGGCGGGGAGGGGGGCGGCGAAGCAGCGGCCGGCAACGGTGGCGACGGAGCAGAGGCCGGAGCGCCCGAGGCCGGCGAGGGCGGAAGCGATGACGCGACGGGGGGCGTCGCAGCGGGCGGCGCCCCGACGGGCGGCGGCGGAGCCGCCGGAGGGACCGCGGGATCGGAAGATGGCGGCGTTGGCGGCTGCACGTCGCACGCCGACTGCGAAGGGGCGGCGATTTGTGCCGCGGCGTCCAGCACCTGCCAGGTGGTCGCGTGCACCACCTACAACGAGTGCGCGCTCTTCGGCGCGATCTGCGACCACCAGCGGGGCCTTTGCATTGCGGCCGGCGGAGAAGGTGGGGCGGGCGGGTGCTCCTCCCACGACGACTGCTACCCGGGGACGATCTGCGTTCCGACGGTGCGCGCGTGCCAGATCGTCGCGTGCGGCGACGCCATCGATTGCAGCGAGTTCGACGCCACGTGCGGCGCCAACCCCCGGGTGTGCCTTCGTCCCGTGGCAGGCACGGGCGGCGCCGGGACCGGAGGAGTCACCGCCACGGGGGGGACAGAAACGGGCGGCACGGGGACGGGTGGAGGCGGGTCCGGCGGTACTGCCGCCATGGGCGGCACCGCGACCGGAGGGGCGGCCACCGGCGGCTCCACCACGGGCGGATCAGCGACTGGGGGCGGCACCACGGGCGGGACAGCCACCGGGGGCGCCGGCGGAGAGGGGGGCGACGCTCCCGCGTGTCTCCCGGCGTGCGCTCCGGAACTCCTAGGGTTCGGTCAGGAGGCGGTGAACCTGGTCGTGTTCGGAGACGCGGCCGCGAGCGGCTGCGACACGGAGGGCCGCATGTGGGTCGGCGGCAACGCGACCCTGAGCGGCTACGGAGTCGGTGCCCAGCTCGATGAATGCGACGCCGACGGCTTCGTGCTCGTCGTCGGTGGCGATCTGGCGGTGCAGGGAGGGATCAAGGGTCGCATCTGGGTCGGCGGCGAGCACATCTCGGGTACGGCGCAGTGCGGGGGGGTGTGGGGACCCGACGACCCGCCGGTGGACTTCGCGGCTCTGGAAGAGGAGCTCACGGCGTACAGCAACGTCCTCGCGGGCTTTCCGGCGAACGGAGCCACCAGCGTTGCCAGTACCGGGCGGCTCGTCTTCAGCGGCGTCGATCAGAACATCAACGTCTTCACCGTGAGTGGCACCGAGGTCCTCGATGCGTCCGGCCTCGAAATCGACACGCCCCCGACGTCGACGGTCATCGTCAACGTCACGGGCCCTTCCGCTGGCTTCGTCAACGGCGCGACCGCCCTGCCGGACGGCGTGACCTGTGGTTCCGGGGCGGTCCAGCTCGACGACTTCTGCAACCGGCTCATCTGGAACTTCCCCGAGGCAACCTCGTTGAGCGTGACGGGGACGGCCGTGCAGGGCTCGATCCTCGCGCCTTTCGCGGACTTCGGCAGCGACGGAAGCGGCCAGGTCAATGGCACCGTCGTCGTGAGGAACTTCGAGATCGACTCCTGCGTGGAGATCCACCCGCACTACTTCAACGGGTGCCTTTGCTCGGGCGACGCCGGAAGCCCGTACGCGTGCTGCTCGTAGGCGACGAGCGCGTCAGGGGAGGGCACGAGCGACACGAGCAGGCGAGGGGACCGTCGACGACGGACGAGGAGCCTCCCGCGCGGGTGAGCGACGCGAAGGTTGGGACGGACCGGATCGGGGCGAGTGCGGAGTGCGAACGCCCCGCATTCGACGCTGGACCGTATCGTCCCTGACCAAGAAGGGATACGATCCCCCTCGCATGGACCAGGACCTCGAGGCCTTCATCGCGAGGTGGGCTAGCTCGGGCGCGGCGGAGCGGGCCAACAAGGACTCGTTCCTGAACGAGCTGTGCGATGTCCTCGGCGTCGCGCGGCCGAACCCGACCACGAACGATCTTGAACGCGACGGCTACGTCTTCGAACGCAAGGTGCCGCTGGTCCACGAGGACAGCGACGCCACCCTGGGCAGCATCGACCTCTACAAGCAGGGCTGCTTCATCCTCGAAGCCAAGCAGGCCGCGGGCGAAGGCGCCAGCAAGCTCGGCAGGGCCAAGCGCGGCACGCCCGCCTGGAACATCCTGATGAAGGATGCCTACGGCCAGGCACTGGGCTACGCGCGCAGCTTCGACCGGCCGCCGCCCTTTATCATCGTCTGCGACATCGGGCACTGCTTCGACCTGTACGCTGCCTTCGACGGCAGCGGTGACTACCAAGCGTTCCCGAACGCGCAGAAGAACCGCTTCTTCCTGCGCGAGTTCGACAGCCACCGCGACACCTTGCGCGCCATCTTCGAGAGCCCCCTCGATCTCGACCCCTCCAAGCACGCGGCGCGCGTCACGCGCGAGGTTGCCGGGCACATCGCGGCCCTTGCCAAGAGACTGGAGGATAACGGTCACGACCAGACCCTGGTCGCGCAGTTCCTCATGCGGTGTCTGTTCACCATGTTTGCCGAGGACGTCGGGCTGCTACCCGAGGGCCTCTTCACCAGGGCGCTGAAGGACCTGTGGCTGCCGCATCCGGATTCCTTCCCGGGCGGCGTCGAGGACCTGTGGAAGAAGATGAATGAGGGCGGCGCGCTGTTCGGCGTGGCCGGCAAAATCCTGCGTTTCAACGGCGGCCTCTTCGCCAGTCCGCACGCGCTGAAGCTGGACGAGAGGGCGCTCGAGCTGCTGCGCGATGCCGCCGTGTGCAACTGGTCCGACGTCGAGCCCGCCATCTTCGGCACCCTGCTCGAGCGGGCGCTGGACCCGAAGGAGCGCCACGCCCTGGGCGCCCACTACACGCCGCGCGCTTACGTCGAGCGCCTGGTGCGCCCGACGATCGAAGAGCCCCTGCGCGCGGACTGGGACGTGGTGCAGGCCCAGGTGCGCGGCCTGGTGGTGGCCTCCGAGCAGGCCAAGACCCCGAAGGTCGCCAAGGACAAGGTCGAGGAAGCCAAGGCCGCCGTGCGCGCGTTCCACGTCAAGCTCTGCCACACGCGGGTGCTCGACCCCGCCTGCGGCTCGGGCAACTTCCTCTACGTCACCCTCGACCTGTTCAAGCGCCTCGAGGGCGAGGTGCTGGGCCTGCTCGAATCCCTGGGCGAAAAGCAGACCCTGATGCACCTCGGGAGCGTGCGCGTGACCCCCGAGCAGTTCCACGGCATCGAGGTCAAGCGCTGGGCCAAGGAGATCGCCGAGCTGGTGCTGTGGATCGGCTACCTGCAATGGCACTTCCGCCTGTACGGCAAGAGCATCCCCGTGCCCGAGCCCGTCCTGCGCGACTACAAGAACATCGAGTGCCGCGACGCCGTATTGGCCTGGGACGGCGACCCCGAGCTCGTGCGCGACGCGAGCGGCGAGCCCGTCACAAGGTGGGATGGGGAGAGCATGAAACTGAGCCCCGTCACCGGCGAGAACGTCCCCGACGAGACGAGGCGCGTGCCGGTGTACCGCTACAAGAACCCCAGGAAGGCCGATTGGCCAGAGGCGGACTTCATCGTGGGGAATCCGCCGTTCGTTGGGAACAAGCGGATGCGGCTCGCGCTTGGAGATGGCTATGTTGAGGCGCTCCGCAGCGCGTATCCCGACGTTCCTGAGGCCACAGACTACGTCATGTACTGGTGGCATGTCGCCGCCCAGCTTGTCGGCCGTCAAGCGGCTCGCCGGGCCGGTTTGATTACCACCAATAGCATCACCCAGACCTTCAATCGCAAGGTCCTCAGCAGACAACTCGACGCTCCGTGCCCTGTATCGCTGGTCTTCGCTATTCCGGACCACCCGTGGGTTGATACCGAGTCCGGAGCCGACGTTCGCATCGCGATGAGTACAGGCGCTCCCGGTCACTTGGACGGCACTTTGCTTAGCTCAATCGAGGAACGCCCAGGTCCTGGCGGCGAAATCGAGGTCCGCTTCAAGACTCAGCGGGGCCGCATCCATCCTGATTTGTCGATCGGTGCGGCGGTGACGACGACGGTGCCACTTCAGGCTAACCAAGACATGTGCCAGCAGGGGGTGAAGCTCGTTGCGCCGCGAGATGCGGATGGTTTTGTGGTGCAACCTGCTGACCTGATATCGTTTGGGGGCGTAGGCGAGATCATCAAGCCCTACGTCACAAACAAGGACATTGTCCAGAGGGCCACTGGACGATTTGTGATCGACTTCTTTGGAAGGAGTGAGACGCAGGCGCGTATCGCGAATCCGAAAGCCTTCCAGCGTGTCCTGGATCAGGTCAAGCCATTTCGGGATAGCAACCGGGATCCGCAGCGGAGGCGCGACTACTGGCTGTTTGGGCGCTCGAACGAGCGTATGCGCCAGAGCATCGGCGGGCTCGCTCGCTTCATCGTCACGCCGGAAGTCTCGAAGCATCGCCCGTTTCTCTTTGTGCCGACTCCGACCGTTGCCGACGCGTCCTTGTACGTCATAGGAAGCGATGATCCGTTCTTGTTAGGCGTCCTCTCTTCGAAGGCCCACTTGGTCTGGTTTCTAGCAACGTGCGGAAGGATGGGCGTCGGCAACGATCCTCGGTACGAGAACGGGCCGTGCTTTCTGCCGTATCCGTTCCCCGCTTGCTCTGACGCCCACAAGGCCCGCGTCAGCGAACTCGCAGAATCACTCGACGCTCATCGCAAGCGTCAGCAAGCGGAACACCCGGACCTCACCATCACCGGCACGTACAACGTGCTGGAGAAGCTCCGTTCCGGTGATGATTGCGAACCCCTGTCCGCCAAGGAGAAGGTCATCCACGAGCAGGGGCTGGTTTCGGTGCTCAAGAAGCTGCACGATGATCTCGACGCGGCCGTGTTCGACGCCTACGGCTGGCCGCACGACCTCACTGACGAGCAGATCCTGGAACGTCTGGTCGCGCTCAACGCCGAGCGCGCGGCTGAGGAGCGGCGAGGGCTTGTCCGCTGGCTGCGTCCGGATTTCCAGAACCCGAGCGGCGCCAGGCCCGCCACTCAGCAGAGGCTGAGTGGGGCCGACGACGTCGAGGAGCCCGCTGCCGGCGCCGTTCCCGCCGCCGCCGCCACCTGGCCAAAGAAGCTGCCGGAGCAGATCGCCGCGGTCCGCGATCTTGTCGGCAAGGGCGCGACCGAGTGGACCGTCGCCGACGTCGCCGCCGCCTTCAAGGGCGCCAGGAAGGTCGACGTCGAGGAAGTCCTGGACAGCCTCGCAGCTCTCGGCATCCTCGCCGCCTTCGAAACGCGGAGGACCCGCCGCTGGAAGGCCACCCGCCCGACTGGGTGAGCCTTGACGCTGGCCCCGCCCACCTACGGCCCGCACCCCTCCAGCCCCCGGTTGAACCCGGCCCGCTCGACCTCGGTCATCTCCAGCCCCCATCGCCCCTTCACGCCGATCCAGGCGGAGAGGTAGGGGCACCAAGCGCCCTGGTCCGGCGGCATCCAGGCCTCGGGCCCCTTCGAGCCCTTCGAGCGGTTTGCGCTGGCGGAGACGGCGACCAGGTGCTCGGAGTCCTCGAGATCGTTGGCGTAGGCCCTCTTCTGGTCCGCGTCCCAGCGCCAGCCCCCGGAGACGTGAGCGTTCTCGAGGGGCACCAGGTGGTCGACGTCCAGCTTTCCAGGATCGACGAAAACCTGCCCGGTGTAGGGGCAGGTCCAGCGTCCGGTGGCCACCGTGCACTTCCGAGCGTCCTTGAAGGTCACCGGGACCTCCGACTCCTCGATGAGGACCTCCTGGCGGGTGTTCTGGCAGTCGTGGTCGGCGTCGATCCAGTGCCGCCACTCCCGCCGGTCGTAGGCGGGAACGGGGCCGGCCTCCTCGGGCCGGGCGGGCGGCTCCGCCTCGGGCTCGCCGTCTGAAGGGGCCGGCTCGACCGCTACGGCCTCGGCGGGCTCCACCTCCGTCGTCCGCCCGCCAGGCTCCTCGGGGGCGGGCGTCGGCGCCTCGAATGCCGGCACCTCAGCCGCCGGCGGCGCCGCTTGGGGCACCGGGGGCGGCCTGCACCCCACCGGGCCGAGGAGCACCATGCTCGTGAACGCCTCTGCGAGCCACCGCCACCACGCCCGCCACCGGCCCTGGGGGCGCCGAAGTCGGCGCCGGGCCTCCCGCATGACCGGGTCGTGGACGTGGCAGAGCTCGCCCCGCTCGCGGTCGCAGAGCCAGCAGGAGTCGGCCGTGTCGTACCCCGGTTCGCTGTCCAGCTCCCGCCTCACGGCCGGCGAGGATACCATCGGACGGTGCCGACCTGGACGGAGATCGGGGTGGGCGCCGTCTTGGCGTTGGGGATCTTGGCCCTCGGGATCGCCCTCTCCGTCGTCCCGCCGCCGTGGAGCTGGTGACCATGTCGGGCAGGCGCCGATCGAACGCAGGATGCTCGCCTCAGGTTCTCGTCGCCGACGCCACCCCCCCGACCGGAACGTGCATCACCCCCAGCCAGGCGAGGGCCGACGTGCGCTTCGAGAAGACCTCGACCGTCACGGGGAAGCTATGCGCGGCGACGAGGTGCTTCACGATGCCGCAGATCCTGGCGCCTTCGGCGTTCGTGGAAACGAGCGCGACGCGCAAGCCGGGCACGCTGTGCGCGGCGGGACCAAGACCACCGACGACGTCGCGCAGGAGCGCCTCCGACCATCCGTCGAACGATGCCTCCGAGATGTCCCAGAGCCTCGCCAATGCTGGGTGGAGAACCGCGGCGGAGAGCGAGGCCTCAACGATGTCGTCCGGCACGATCGTCCCGGTCAGGCGGAACACGCACACGTCGAGCGCCTCGACGTACTCGACCCCCACGCAACCCATGGTGCACAACCTTTCAGAGCGCTGCAGCAAATGCAACGGCGAGCCGGGGGTGCGAGCGCTCTCACCTGCGCAGGAGATCCGCATCCGGGGCCGCCGGCGTCGTCGGCCTCTCGGGCGAGCCGAGCCACTCGAAGGCCGCGCCGCGGTCGACGAACGCCTCCACGCTGTCGCCGTAGCCCCCGTCCTCGGCCGTCGCTTCCAGCACGGCCGCCGCGGCCAGCGATGCGCCCGGGGCGCCGACGATCGCCCATCTCTGCGGCACCCACGGACCGCCGAAGACACGCGCGATCACCGACTCGAGCTGCGAGAGGGAGAGCCCGCTCAGGTCACCATCCGCGATGTTCCAGACGACGCCCCGCGCGAAGCCCAGGTCGAGGGAGCGGTCGAGCGCGTCGAGCAGGGCCCGGAACGTGACCCTCCCTCGCAGGACGAAGACGATGACGTCATGGTGGGCGTCACGCCTACATGACACCGAACCTGCGGCCCCTGAAGCTTGAACGCGGCCAATCGGCAGCGGCACGGCGCGGTCGTCGTTGTCGGTCACTTCAAGGACTGCCAATCCTGCGCCGCCGCGTCGGCGCGGTGCAACTGGCGGGATCCGTCAGGTGACAGCGGTGCGCACGACGCCGATGATGATCCTTGCCACCGGGGGCCCGGGCGCTGAGAAATCCACCCGTCGCGCCCGCCCCCGGAAGGCACCAACGTACTGGGGGATTTCCCCGTTTCCGGCAAACCTGGAATGCGCCCGCCTTCCGTTGATCTCCGCCCGCGCCTGTGAGACGCGTCCGGGAAGAAGGAGGGAAGGGAAATGGGGGCGAAGAAGACGACGACCAAGACGGCGGGGACGTTCGATCGCGACGACAACGCCGAGTAGCCAATGGCGGATCGGATAGAGACGGTGCTCGGGATGGTTGCCGGCGAGGCCATCCGCCAGGTTCCCGGAGGCTGTCTCGTCGTCGAGGCCTTCGAGCGCTTGTGCTCCGCCAACGACGAGGCTGTGCAGAGCGCGCGCTTCGATGCCCTTGACGAGGAGGTGCGCCGACTCACGGCGTCAGTAGAGCGCCTCGAGGCGCGTCTCGAGGCTGACGGGATCGCGCCAGAACGTCCCGATCTCATCGCAGCCGAGCACGAGGTTTCGGAGTTTGTTCGTGCGATCACGGCGGCACCTAGCAGAGAGAAGCGCGAGGCACTCGTGAACGCGGCCACGTGTCAGCACGATCCGCGCCTAGGCCCCCTGGCTTCGCGTCGGTTCTGGTGGGGGGTCGTCCGCGACCTCTCCGACCTCGAGGTTGAGACGCTGAAGTTGTTCGGGGCAGGGGCAGTGTTCGCAGCCGAGGGCAAGGTCTACGTCGCCCCCGGCTTGCGTTGGTTGGGCAAGAACGGAGTTAGCTGGGCCGGTGATGAGGGAGCGCCGGTCGAGGCGCAGAGCTTCCCACGAGAGCACGCCGAGGCGGTGGCGCACGGTGTTCGGCTCCTTGAGGCGCGTCGCCCGCCGCTGGTGAGCTCTCCACCGCGCAACTCCGCAGGCCCGTTCGTCGCTACGACGGCCGGGGTGGTCGCGCTCCGCTACATCGTCGGTGAGGAGGTATCCCCCCGCTCCAACGGCCGACCTTAGGCCATGGTCGCAGCCCGCATCCTGGCCGAGCCGGCTACCCCCGACGTCTGGTGCATCTGGTGGGCGTATGGACCCCGCATGGTTTGCCCGCCTGGTCGGCTTCAGCGCGCGAGCGGGCGGGATTGGCGGCCCGGACGGCTCCCGTCGACGCCGAAAGCCCCCGGCCGAAGCCGGGGGCTTGATGGGGCAAGGGTGCTGGGGCGCGCCTACTCGGCCAGCGCCTCCCGCGCCCGCCGCACGTCGGGCTCCGGCCGCTGGCGGAGGTAGGAATCCACGAGCTCGAGCCGCGCGCGCTGCGCCGCGTCCTCGGCCTCGCGTCGGCGCTCCAGAGCGGCGACCTGGGCCGTCAGGGCCGCCCACCGCTCCCGGGACTCCTCGCGGAGCTCCCGGACCTGCCCGGCGAGGGCCGCCACGGCCTGCGCCTGGTCGTCCCCGCGGAGCGCCTGGATGAGTGGTCCCGCCCCGCCAGCGCCGAGCACGGCCGCCAGTACCAGCGCCCAGGACTGCGCCTTTCCAGGGGCCCGTGACGGCCGCGCGGGGGTCGCCGGGGGCCGAGGCAGCGGCTTCGTCCCGGGCGGCACCGTGACCGGTTCGAGAAGGGG
>Ga0265293_10007369_pt1 | contig 16976 bp, 14 predicted proteins | sample Munlanlewell138R_FD_192505 | JGI IMG/M metagenome (GOLD analysis project Ga0265293, IMG submission 192505) | Leachate microbial communities from a municipal landfill in Southern Ontario, Canada - Leachate well 138R | ecosystem: Engineered > Solid waste > Landfill > Unclassified | place: Canada...
GCTACTGCCTGGATATGTTTTCTGTACTAACTGTGGTAATGAGATTAAAAAGGAGTGTCCTAACTGTAAGGTTATGATTAGTAAGGGTTCTAAGTTCTGTGCATACTGTGGTACTCAGGTAGGTTATAAAGCAGTTGAGGAAGAAGAGTATCCAACTGTAGAGGTTATGCAACAGCAAATTCTTGCAACTAAAGAGGAGGCTAGTGAGACAGTAGAGTCTAAAAGAATTAGGTATAAATCGGGTGATAGCTTTGTATTAAAGTTAGGTAATATGATTATTTCTAGTTGGAGTAAATTAATAGCTGTTATAAAAGAGAGAGTACAAGAGCAGGAAAAGAAGGTAGAGGTAGTAGAAACAAAACCTCAGGTTCAGGTAGTAAGTAAGAAGAAGAAGAAAAACAAAAAGAGAAAGAAGAGATAAATTCTGGTAGAATTAGAGCAATAACCTGTTAGGTATATTAATGTGTTAGATTTGATTTCAAATATTAGATACTTTTTGATAAATTTAAATCCCCTTGTAGTACTTGTAGTTATTTTTATATTTGGAATGTATATTTTTTGGAGAGGTAGTGCAGAGTCAAGAAAGAATAGATCTTCAGTATTTGATATGTTTCTTATATCTGGATTTATAAGCGCTATTGTAGGTAGATTAATATATATTCTTGTAGAGTGGCAAAGCTTCTCTACCTACATATGGTACTGGTTACCGTATGAGAAGTATGGAGAGAAGATATTTCTTTTTAGATTACTTCCTTGGAGATTCTTTAGTATATGGGATGGTGGTTTAATTATCCTTAGTATGTTTGTTACACTCCTTCTATCACTTACTTTTTACTCAATATTTATTAAAAAATGGAGATGGAAGCATATGTTCTTCCCTATATACTTTTCCGCTATTTCAATGTTAGGAGCATCTTTCGTAGTTACAGGTCTGTTAGATAACTTTAATGAGTGGGTATACAAGGGTGCAGTATTAGTATTTCTAATCGCTATCTTTTTTGTAATATATAAATTCATATATATGGTTGTAAGTAGTCCAGTAGTAGAGAAATACATATTAGGTTATGTAGGATTAATAATTGTTTGGATATCCTCTCTGTATATAGCATATATATATTTAATGGATGATCTGTCTTGGTATGAGAACTTTTCAGTAGGAGTATTTCTGCTCTGGTCTCTTGTTGCGGGTATACTTTTCCTCATTGATTTAAGAAAAGCAAATGTAAGAATAGAGACAAGATCCTCTGTAAGGTCTGTACATGTTAATTAGAATGAGCAAAGGTATATACTTAGTAATAGGGTCTTTCTGTATAGCTCTTTTAGATATGTATATTACAAGATTTCTAATATCTTCATGTATAGAGAATAGAGGTGTTGCTTTTGGAATACAGTTTAGATATCAAGAGTTACTCTTTTTGATAATAGCGGTTCTGTTAATAGCTCTCTCGATTAAGGTTGTTGGATTATTTAGATATGTAGTATTGGGTATATTAACTCTTGGTTTGGCAAACTGTATCTCAAGAGTACTGTACGGTTATGTATGTGACTACATATCACTTTTTGGAATATCTTTTAATATTGTAGATGTTGGAATTGTAACATTAGTAACTATTGGAATATTAATTTCTATACTGAATATATATGGAGAGAAAAGTAGAGAATAAAGAGGTGGGGTTAAGGGTAGACAGTGTACTGTTTGGAATCCTTAGTAAGGAGTATGAGCTACCTTTAACACGTACCATTGTTCAATCTAATCTTTCACAAGGATGTAAAGTAAATGGAGAGGTGTGTAAAAAGTCTTATAAACTAAAAGAGAATGATATTCTTACTTTAGACTTACAGTTTTGGGAAGAGATTAGAGCTACTATGGATTTAAGTGAGGAGATGATTGGGGAGAAAGGTGAGTTAGATATTAGATATGAAGATGATGATCTTCTAGTCATATATAAAGGTAAGGGCACTGTTGTTCATCCTGGAGTAGGTAATGTAGATAACACATTGGCTAATCATATACGCTACTATCTTGAACAGAAAGGAGAGTATGATTCTTTGGTTGATAGATGTGGAATCGTTCATAGATTAGATAAAGGGGTGTCAGGTTTAATGGTTGTTGCTAAGAGTAAAGAGTCTCAGGTCTATCTAAAAGCTCTCTTTCAAAATCATGAGGTTATAAAAATATATCATGGGTATGTTAAAGATTCAGGTATGTGTAAATTAGAATCGTTTAAAGAAAGTGAACAGGAAATAGATTTTAAAAAATATATTAAGGAAATGAATATATCTTTTGAACCTTGGAAATCATGGTTTAACATGAGAGGATATATAGGTAGGTCAAGTAAAAATAGGTATAAGATGGAGTTTAAGCAGTATGAATTTAGTGGTAGTAAGTATGCAGAAAGCTACATTTTAAAATCTAAAGATCAAGTACTTGTTAAAATAGAGACAGGAAGGATGCATCAGATTAGAGCTTCTCTTGAGTATTTAGGTTTAAATATAGTAGGAGATACTCTTTATGGTAGTAACAGTAGTAAGAATCAGAGTGATGAAATTATGCTTGAGTCTGTACTACTTAGCTTTGTAAAACAGAATGGTGAGAGATTAACTTTGAAAATATATGAATGAGAAAGAGAAAGAGTAGATACAAATCAGCTAAGAAGGGTAAAGGATTTAAATTAAATTTAAATCTAAGAAAGATAGCTATCTTTGCTGTAATTGTTCTTCTGTTAGGATATGTCATATATGCATATATTGGATTTAGAAATATTAAAAGTGAAAATCCTCTAAGAGAGGGTAATGCTAACTACTATCTTCTTTCTAGGCGTCCTAATGATTTTAAGAAAACATTAATTGTTTTTGAGAATGAATTAGAAGGTCAAGAGAGGATAGAGAAGGTTTATCTATATGCATACAACAAAAACAAAGAGAGCTCTATATTAATATATCTACCTAATTGGCTTTTGTATAAAGGTCTAGAGAGTGATTTTGGTAATGCGGTAGCAGTATCAGGATTTAAATATGCGGGAGATTTTAAACAACTGGGTAAGGGAGTAGAGTACGCTATTTGGCAGATAGAGGATTTGCTTGGAATGAATGTTGATGAGTACATATGGTTTGATTCTAAATCGTTTCTACTTTTACAAGAGAATCTTGGTGAGATAGAGAGCAGTACTGCGTACTCTCAATACTATCAAAATGGTAGTGAGGTATCAGAGGATATATTCTTTCTTAATGGTTTTGTATCAAGACTTAATTGGTTAAACTTAATATTTTCTGCTAACAAATTTAGAGATTCTCACTCTGTAATATATTCCTCTTTCTCTTCTTTACCTAATATTGTAGTAGAGATGAAGAGTATTAATAGCAGTATATTAAATCTCAAACCGTATGTAATTGATCTCTCTTTAGCTAAGTATCAAAAACAGACTGAAGCAGAGGGAGATGTTGGTGTTGTAAGATATGTAAATATCTCTGAGTATGATTTAGTGTGGAGAAGTAATACCAGTAGGATGATAGATAGGAAGTTAGAGAGAGAAAGGGTAAGAGTTGAGGTGTACAACGCTAGTGGTATTGCAGGTAAGGCATCTTCTTTTGCAAGAAGAATTGCAAATTCAGGATGTGAGGTAGTTAGATTTGATAACGCACCATCTAAAGAGTCTTCTACAAAATTCTATGTTCCTAATCAAGAAGAGTTTAAATACTCCTTAGATATTATTACAGAGCTACTACCTGGGCAGTATGAATTAATTAATGGTAGACCATCCTTTATGACCACAGGTGATATTGTTATCATCCTTGGTGAAGATATTTCTAGTATGTATTCTTTTTAGTATTCTTTCAAATATCTATTATCTAATGTAGAATATTGTTGTTATGATTATGACTACTGTAATAGGATTACTACTTTTACTATCTTTGGGATTTGCAACCTTTATTTTTGTTTTTGTTAATAACAAAAACAAAGAGGAGATAGATATCCTAGAGGAGATTAGAAATCCCCTTGTAATGCAGATATTAGTACCTAGAGAGAATGATAGGACACCTCTTGCTGCGGAGCAAATGTTTGCATCAATACATGGAATATTGGGTGACTCTATTAAATCTTTAGATATGATTAGCTTTGAGATTGCATCTAGTGGTGAAGATGGTATTAAATTCTATGTAGTTATACCTCAACATTTAGCAAAATTTGTAGAAGGACAGATATATGCACAGTATCCTAATGCTGATATTCGCTATGTCTCCGACTATACAAAGAAAGAGAGAACAGATATGAAGCTCTTTGTTACTACAGGAGAGGTAGAATTAGAGAAGGATTTTATATTTCCAATTAAAACATTTAGAAACTTTGAAGTAGATCCTCTAGCAGCGATTACTGGTGCAATATCTGATTTAAAGATAGGGCATACTGCTTGGATTCAAATACTTGTAAGACCAGTATCTAACTATTGGCAGAGTAGCTCAAAGAAGTATATTACCGCTATTAGAGATGGAAAAAATCCATATGGGGACAGCTTTATGGAAAAGTTAGGAGCTTTACTTTCAGGTGTAGGGAAAAATCTCTCTAATATGGGTAGTGAGGGTGAGCCTCAGAGAAAAGAGGTTGTTAAATTACAGCCTGGTCAGGAGGAGGAGTTAGGAGAGATAGAGAACAAGATGCTTAAATTAGGCTTTGAATTTAGTATTAGGGTTGTTACTAAAGCACCAACACAAATTGAATCTGAGCAGATATTAAGAGATATTGTAGCTAGCTTTAAGCAGTTTACTACCGCACATTTAAATACCTTTATTCACTCTATTCCAACTAAGAGTGGTCAAGAAATATACTCCGACTATATTAATAGATATCTATCAGGGGATATAGTGGATATATTAAATATAGAGGAGCTAGCCTCTCTGTACCACCTGCCAAACATCTCTGTAGAGACTCCTAATATTGCCTGGAGTAGATCTAAGAAGCTTGAACCCCCTATGAACCTACCTAAGGCAGGGGATGATGGAGTAACTGTCTTTGCAGAGACTGATTACAGGGGTGCTAAGATAGAGTTTGGTATAAAGAGAGATGATAGGAGAAAACACTTCTATCTATTAGGTAAAACAGGTGTAGGAAAATCTACGGTGTTTAAGAATATGTTTATATCTGATATCTTGCGTGGAGATGGGGCATGTATAGTGGATCCTCACGGAGATACTGTAGAAGAGCTACTAGACTTTATTCCTCCAGAGAGAGTCGAGGACGTTATATATTTCAATCCTACAGATACAGAGTGTCCAGTTGGTTTTAATCTTTTAGAGCTAAAGGATAAGTCGCAGAGAGATTTAATAGCTGATGGTGTAGTAGAGGTCTTTATTAAACAATTCGGTACTTCATGGGGTCCTCGTTTACAGTATATTCTTACCAACACTATTGCTACTGCACTAGAGGCACAGGGTACAACCTTACTTTCTGTTACTAGGCTTCTGTTGGATAAAAATTACCGTAAATTCATCTTAAAGCAAGTTAACGATCCAATACTACTTAAGTTCTGGGAAGAGGAGTATGCACAGATGTCTCAGAATCAGAAATTACTTTCTGAGTCTGTATCTCCAATTCAAAACAAGGTAGGTAGATTTAACTCCTCTGCTGTTACAAGGAATATAATAGGGCAGGTAAAATCTACCATTGATTTAAGAGAGATAATGGATAATCGAAAGATACTGCTTGTTAATCTCGCACAGGGTAGATTAGGAGAGGAGACTGCATCTTTACTTGGTGGAATGATAATTACAAGATTGCAATCTACTGCACTAGAGAGAGTAGATATGCCTGCAGATGAGAGGAAAGACTTCTTCCTGTTTGTAGATGAGTTCCAAAATTTTGCTACAGACTCTTTCGCTAAGATACTCTCAGAGGCTAGGAAGTTTAAATTAGATTTATGTATGACTAACCAATATATCGATCAACTACCTTTAACTGTAAGGCAGGCTATCTTTGGTAATGTTGGAACTTTAGGTTCATTTGTAGTAAGTCAATCTGATGCTGCGCTACTAGAGAAAGAGTTTGCTCCTAATATCACCTCCTCAGACTTAGTATCTCTTGATGCTCACTCTATGTATATTAAACTCTGTATTGATGGTATGACATCTGTTCCGTTTAGTGCAAGATCCCTGCCTCCTAGGTTCGAACCGTTTGGATTAAAAGAGAAAGTTATAGCCAGATCTAGAGAGAAATACGGTACTCCAAGAGAGGTAATAGAGGAGAAGATTATTAGATGGAGTAATCAATCTTACAGTGAGAAGGGTAATAGATCGCAGGATAAAAAGGATGAGGTGGTATCGAAAAAGAGTGGGAAGAGTAAGTATGATATAGAGATTAAAGAGTAGGACAAATTGACAGGCAATCCTATAGTATGGTATAATATTCATATATTCAATATCTAAGTATGTTGAATATTCTGCCCTTTAAAAACATATGATTAGTTCTTTCCTCCGCCCTTTTTATATACAGAAGCGTTGCACAGAGATTTTAAACATTGAAGTTTTTGTGCAGCGTTGACTGTAAAAAATATAAAAAAGGGAAAAAAAGGAGAAAAAAATGGAAGAAGATATCGTTTCAGAGATTAAGAAAATCCGTAAAGGAGTAGCTATGCTCTTAGTGTATACCTGTTCGGCAATTGTGCTAGGAGCTCTTGGAAGAGTTCTATTTGATTGGAGCTCAAATTTAGTAGATGGGTTGGAAGCACCTTATACTACCGCAATGTTCACTCTCGCATTTCTTCCAGCCGCAGGAGGATACATCGTACAGGCTATTGTAATTTTTCTACTAATAAAGGCTTGGTTTCTATTACTTGAGTTAGCCACAGACTAATCAATATGTTCCAAATGGGGAACTTTTTACATATTTATATGTTTAAGGTTCCCCTTCGTCTTTTAATATATATGTCTTTTGTGTTAAAATGTTGTTATTAATATGGTATTTCTTTCTATGTCTGGACACTCTAAATGGTCTACAATTAAACATAAGAAAGCGGCAAATGATGCTAAGAAGGGAAAGATATTCTCTAAGCTTTCTACACAGATAACTCACAGTGCAAGGCAGGGGGGAGGGGATCCAGAGATGAATCCTAATTTAAGATTGTATATAGATAAGGCTAAGAGTGTAGGTTTTCCAATAGATAGAATAGAGAAAGCAATCTCAAAGGGTACAGGTGAGGGTAGTGATGGAGTGGTTTTTGAGGAGGCTTCATATGAAGGGTTTGGTCCAGGAGGTATACAGATAATTGTAGATACTCTTACTGATAACAAAAATAGAACAGTATCTGATTTAAGACAGCTATTTGATGAGGTAGGTGGTAACCTAGGAGAGTCTGGTTCTGTAGCTTGGAATTTTGATACAAAGGGTTTAATCATTCTTAAGTCAGGTCATATGCAAAAGGCACAGAAATATGGACAAGATGATATATATGTACCATTAAACAGAGAAGAGGTAATGATGTCCCTTATGGAAATAGATGGTATCCTAGATATCTTAGAGAGTGATTTAGATGGTGTAGAGGGTTTAGAGGTATATACAGAGTACAGTGACTTAGCTAAGGTAAGAGACAGTATCTTAGAGTTAGGGTATGTAGTTGAAGAGGCTAGTATAATTAAGGAGCCTAAGATGCTTAAGAGTTTGAGTGGTTCAGAACTTGAAAAAGCACACAGTGCTTTAGAGAGAATAGAGGATCATGATGATGTTCAAAATGTTTGGAGTGATTTAGAGTAGTGTTTATACTGCCCAGTATAAACTATATATATAAATAGATGTCTACAGAGGGGTATACACAGGAATTTAATTCAAAGAGAGATAGAAAAGAGAGACAGCTTTATGCTGTTAATTTCTTATTAAAAAATCTACTACCTTTTAATCTTCAGAGACAGTTTCTTAGATGTAAAAGTATAGAAGAGTGGAGTAGTAGACCGTATATATTGGATAAGGGTACAGAGAATCAAATAACTTTCTTTAAGAGTAAATATATCTTAGAGACTTCTCTTGCACAGGTGGTATATGCTAGTGAGCTAGATTTAAGAAAAAGTACTGGTGCAAATATGATGGATATGAATAGATATTTTCCTGATGAAGAATTCCATGTTATTGATATTACAGGTAAAGGGCTAGGGGAAGATGAGATACTTTCTATTTTAAAAACAGAGGACCTTGATGATAGTAGAATAGTGATGTTAAGAGATCAACAGAAGGAGTATGAAGAAGAGATGTATGATGAGTTTTACTATTTCTTAGTAGAGTTTGATGTTTAGTCAGATACTCTATGAATGAAATTAAACAGTATAAAGTGTAAAATACAGTATGAGAATACTAGGAATAGATCCAGGATTAGCTATAGTTGGTTGGTCCATTGTAGATTTTAGTAAAGATGGTAAACCAACCGCTATTGATTATGGAGCTATTACAACACAGAAAGGTCAGAGTGTAGGTAGTAGGCTTTTTGAGATATATAATGATTTAAATCATATTATTAAAGAGTTTGAGCCTGATTACTGTGGTTTAGAGACACTTCTTTTCTATAATAATGCTAAGACCGCAATTGTTGTTGGAGAGGCCCGTGGAGTTATATTACTCTGTTTAGAGAGAAGTAATATCTCTGTACACGAATTTACCCCTTTACAGGTAAAAAGTAGTATCTCTGGATACGGTAAAGCTACTAAGAATCAGGTACAGGAGAATGTTAAGATGCTCTTTGAGTTAGAGCAGATACCTAAGCCAGATGATGTTGCAGATGCACTAGCACTTTCAATAGCGTGTTTTGATAGATTAAGGATGGATGAGTTAACTTAATATGGTAAGATTACTTTAATATGATTTCATATATATCTGGTAAAGTATTAAAGAGTAGTATAGGGAAAGTAAACTTTTTAGAAGTACTAATATCTAATGGTATTGGATATAGGGTGTATGTTACATCTAAGTTTAAATTCCAAGAGAAGGATACTGATATTTCTTTGTACACAAGTTTTCAAGTAAGAGAGGAGAGTCAATCCCTGTATGGATTTAATACAGAGAGTGAGAGAGACTTCTTTGAACAGTTACTCACTATCTCTGGTGTAGGACCAAAGGTCGCTCTCTCTATACTTTCTACATATGAGATGGAGAGAGTAAGGGAGATAGTTCTAGATGGTGATTCTAAACTTCTAAGTAAAGTCCCTGGGTTAGGATCTAAAGGCTCTCAGAAGATAATATTGGAGTTAAGAGGTAAGATAGATTTTGATAAAGAGGATGTACAGTTAGAAGGGGATGTTAAATTAAAAGAGCTTAAAGAGGCTCTTAAGTCTTTAGGATATACAGGTAGATCTTTAGATGAGAGTATGAAGAAAGCTACTGATATACTTTCTAAGAAAGATATTGATATAGAGGAGTTAATACGTAAAGTTTTAGAGCAGTAAATATGATTAAGTCTAGTAAAAAAACAGAAGAGAAGAATAGGTTAAAAGAGAGTAAGGTTCTTGTTAGTAAGGTTGAAGTAGATGAGTCTGAACAGAAGATACGTCCTAGTAAGATAGATGAAATGATTGGTAGGAAGCAGGAGAAAGAAACTATCAAGATGATGATACACTCTGCAAGGAAAAGGAAAGAGGTTATTGATCATGTTCTTTTCTATGGACCTCCAGGTTTAGGTAAAACAACTTTCGCTTTAGCTATTGCTAACGAGATTGGTAGCTCTATTAGAATTACCTCTGGTCCTGCAATAGAAAGACAGGGGGACTTAGCTGCTATATTAACAAATCTTAAAGCAAATGATGTTCTTTTTATCGATGAAATACATCGGTTATCTCGTGTAGTCGAGGAAATATTGTACCCAGCTATGGAGGATAGAGCTTTGGATATTGTAATGGGTAAAGGGCCATCTGCTAAAACCATTAGACTTAATCTAGAACCGTTTACCTTAATAGGTGCAACTACACAGATAGGGAAGATTAGCTCTCCAATGAGAGATAGGTTTGGGTTAATACAGAGATTAGATTTCTTTGGTGAGGAGGATATGATTGAGATATTAAGAAGAGCTTCTAATCTGTGGGATATTAAGATAGAGCAGGGGGCTTTAAAGGTTGTGTCTGTAGGCTCTCGTGGTACTGCTAGAGTGGGTCTTCGCTTACTTAGAAGGGTTAGGGATTATGCTCAACATAGTGATATAGAATTGATAGATGAGGATGTTGTTTACAAAACTATGAAGCTACTTGGTGTAGATGATATAGGGTTAGAGAGTATTGATAGGGAGATTTTACGAGTTATGTTTTTTGATTTTGATGGTGGTCCTGTAGGTCTATCTACATTAGCAGCATCTGTTTCAGAAGATATCTCAACTCTTACAGATGTACATGAACCATTCCTTATGAAGTGTGGTTTAATAAAGAGGAGTCCAAGGGGTAGGGTGCTTACCTCTAAAGGTATAAAGTATGTAGAGAAGATATGGCAGTAGAGAAAGTAATAAATACAAATGAAGATGCTGTTAAAAGAGGTAAGTTAATTACTCTTTCTTTATTAATAGCGCTATCCATATTTATACAAACGATATTAAAGATAAATGATGGGGATATAATAAGAACAGTTATTACATTTGTAGTATATGTTTTTATATCTGTTATCGGCCTTATATGGGCATTCAACTTCCAAGTTAAGATTAGATCCATGCAGTTTATTCTGCATTCTGCTCTCTTTGTAGCTTCAGAGTATCTATTTATACAGCTCTTCTTTATACAGAAGTTTAGTCGTATATATGAGGGTCTTTTACTTCTATTTCTCATAGCTATTATCTTTGTTGGTACCTATGTATCCTTTTTAATGACCAATGTATTTAATGTTAACCTTTATAAAAGTATTCCATTGGTAAATGTAGGTAGAACAACCTCTTTTATTATCTCCACATTTACAATTTTCTTACTTCTTTTCGGATTACTAGCACTACAATTACCTGTGTATATTCTTTTACCTTTAGTAGGTGTGGTAATAGGTTTTCTCTCATATATCCATCTTAAGAACTTAGGGTATGAGGGAGTACTGCTTAATAGGAAATCAGTACTAGTATCTCTTCTTGTTTTCTTTATGTTTATCTCTTCATTTCTTTCTGGTGTTATACACGAGGTTTCAGTTTTAAGTCCAGTAGTAGGGTACTTTGTAGGTATTGGAATAGCTAATATGAAGAGTACAAACAAGAGTAAAAACTGGGAGCTTTTCCTTTATATTTCTATATTAATCGCAGTTACACTGCTTAATTTAAGACTCAATATTTTCATATAAGTTTGTGAGAGTAGGGGTAGGGGCCTGTAGTGTGTAACGGCCTATAGTTTCACATATCCCATAGTTTGTCAGTGTGGATAACCTACTGCTAATAGATAAATATGTATTAGGGTTATTAATAGGGAATATATTCAAGAATAATATTTAATTCTTTTTATGATCTTCTATGAGAGAGGGTAGCTATACTCCATTGTAATATGTTATGATTATCTACAATATACAACCGAGTATAATCATCCTTATATGCGGTTAGGTATGGGTTCAACCGAGGTAGTGCTTAAGGATGCAAATATTTATGTTCTTTAATATATCCATATATGTTCATACCTATATGTATTTATATTTCTTTATTTAATCTTTTTATCGCTCTCTTTTTCTTTTATTAAAAGAAAAAATTTAACCCCCTACTTTGATTTATATATTTTTTAAGCTTAATATATACATATATGAAAAGAAAAAATCTTTTAAACAGTGTGCCTAGTTTACCTGATCAGGAGAAGTTTCTTCTAGATTTACAAAGTAATAATTACAGTATGCAAACCATACTTAGCTATGCTAGAGATTTAGCAATATTTAGTGTGTATTTGTATTTTAATAAGATTGAATTTAAGAAAGTATCTAAAGAGGATATTTCTAACTATAAAGGGTACCTTAGAAGTGGTAATCATCTTAAAGATTTGGATAAAGTAAGGAGGGAATGTATGAAAAGTGGCTTAGATACAACGGATATAGATAACGAAGCTCTAGGAGGCTCTGCAAGGGCCTTGAAAAAAACAGGGGGTATGAATACACCTGTAGATGAGTCTGAAAATATCAATGAGCACTCCAGAGAGAGCAAGGAGGCATATATGGATGACTTCCTCACCCATGTGTACAGTAAGGTGTACGGTTCACTTGGCATACTTGATAGGCCTCTTAATTCTAGAGCTAGAAGTAAGAACGGTTTAGATGTTAGAAGTATTAATCGAATGTTATCCGCTCTTAGATCATATCTTAAATTTAGAATTAGTTGGGATTTAGAAATACCTTTACCTCCAGATGCAATTAGTATGGTTAAGACAGAAAAGAAAATGAAGAAGGTTGCTTCATTTGAAGACTTAGTTAGATTAATTGAATCTCCAATGGAGTTTGAGAAAGATGAGAAGGTTGCACTGCGTAATAGGTGTATGTTGGAGATGCTTTTTGCAACAGGTATGCGTATATCTGAACTGATTAGCTTAGATCTAGAGCAACTAAATGTTGAGGGTAAGATATATATTACTGGTAAGGGACGCAAGGAAAGAAGGATTTTTGTTACACCAAGAGCATTAGGATGGGTAAATAAGTATTTGAAGTTAAGGTTAGAGTATGCATTCTCAGATAGGGTTAAGGAAGAACAACCTGGTGTTGTAGATAGTTTGTATAATGATTTGGGTATAGAGAGAAAAGAGGAAAACATGAAACCTCGTGAAACAAATGAAGATGATATTTCTAAGGGTTTAAATTTAGAAGTTTTTGATTCAGAGAATAGGAAGTATATATCATTAGTTGAAAACTACCGTAAAAATAACTTCTTAAAAAAGTTCGACTCCCCTGCTCTATTCATACCCTTGTCTGGTTCTAGGAGTAGAAAAGCTAATGCAAGGATATCAACTAACTATTTCCAAGAAAAAATAGCTGATTATAGACGAAGGTTAGGTATTCAAATACCTACGTCTGCACACAGTTTAAGGCATGGATATGCTACATATTTAGCACAACAGGGAGCTAGTCCTGCAGCATTACAAGTACTTCTTGGTCATGAGAGCTTGGATACAACTACTAAGTATGTACATGCTAGTGAGAAGTTTGCAGAGGATACGGTCAAGAAGAATCATCCTTTACAGTAAGACTTTTACTCCAACTTAGAGGCTAAATCTATTGCAGTTTTAGTAGCTTCAAAGTTAGGGTCTTGCTGTGCAGCTATTACCTGTTTGAGAGCTTGTGGGTCATCATTTTTAAGCTTAGTAAGGAAATCCTCCATAGCTTTACCCTCCTGTATACATTGGTCTAGGTAATCTATTAAGAAAGTATTCCAATTGTTCTCTGCACTAATACCGTATACCTTCTTTAATATATCCTTGAGTGTATCTGTAGCTTCCTGTGTAGTAAGATCTTCTTTCTCTATTCCTGTAAGGTATTCATTTAAAGAGTCTAAATCTTGTTCATTTGCTTGTAGTAAGTCTTCTTCCATATCATCAAGAAAATCTTCAAATCCAAGCCTTATTAATGAAACTATTCTTTTTTCATCTAATCCTAACTCTTTAAGTTTCTCTATTTTACTGTTTATTTGGTTATCCATATTTATTTACTTCCCAAATTAAGTGCTTCTCTTGCAGTCTCAATATTGATATCTATACTCTTAATTTTATTCACTGTCCCTTCCAACCATGCTTTAATATCTATTTGTATTCCAGCTTCTGTTATGTTTGGAGAGAGAACACCGTATGCAAGAGATGTAATAGCCATTGGGTTTGTTAACCATGCTATATCTTTACATATCTCAACTATATTATTTGCTCTCTTCATCTTTTTCTCAAGCTGTCTATCTTTCTCTAATTCTTCATCTGTGAATCTTCTATCACTTCTCTCTCTTATGCTCGTATTCATTTCATCGGATTGTCTTCTGAGAGCTCTTTCTCTTGCTCCTGCTACTGATCTAACTACTCGTGTACCAGCACTTACTGCAGCAGCAGAGAGTGCAACAGCAACAGGCATACCTGTTAGGCCTGATGCTAATACTCCACCTCCAATACCTGTAGCTAAGAGTGCTAATCTAAGTAACTTTCTACCTTTCTTTTCTGGTTTTTCTGTTTCTTTACTCTCAGGAGCTTTATCTGTTTGTTCTACTTCTGTTTGTGCTTCTGCTGTTTTCTCTATATTAACTATTCTTTCTGCTAATTCTTGATCATATATCTTTTTATTTTCAGAATTTTCCTTGTTAACTTCTTTCCATATGAGGGTGTCTATACCTTGCTCTCTTCTGTATTCCGTTGTTCCTACTCTGATTTTATCACTTTTTATACCATGTTCATTACCATAGTGTGTTAGTCTAGAGAGCATAGTTTCAATATCTTTTACCAATGTTTCTTTGTTATTTGCGTATTCGGTACTTACTCTGTCGTAAAGATGATCTTTGTGTATTTCTATTCCATCATCTGCCTTCCAAATTCCTGTGCTTGGATTATATTTATAATCTTTGTTATTGATAGTGAGGGGTAGTTTTCTCTCTCTTAACTTTCCTACAATGTCTCCCATTGCGCCATCAAAGTATGCTCTTTCTTTCATGTCATTATTCTCCCCCTGCTCACTTGTTGTCTCTACTTTTGCCTCAGCCTTTATACCTGGTGTTTCAATAGTGGACTTTTCTTTTACTGTTTCTGATGTACTACTTGTTTTCACAGTTTTAGAACTTGAATCTGTCGAAGTACTTTGTGTGTTGGTTCTTTGTGTCCCTGGTAATACTCTACTTCCAACTATTTTTCCTTCCGTATCTCTTTCTATTAAAAGTATTCTATCTGCTAGTTGAGAGCTACTTATAACTTCTCTCTTCTCTCCCTCTATATTTTCCTTTCCATTTTCTAAGATATTCAGTTCTATCCAACTACCATCTTTTTGTTTACGAAACACCTGTCCATCCTTAGACATTGTAATTCTTCTCTCTGGCGTAAGCTTACCGATTATTTCTGTTAATATTTTTGCTTGTTCTCCTTTATCTTTTGCAAGGAAAGCATTTATTATCCGTTCTATACCTTCTTTGTCACCTCTTTCTATAAGGTCATTATCAAACATCCATCCGTGATCTGTAGCTACTAACTGCTTTCCCCCTATGTTGAAATTACTTCCTGTTGTAGCTTTCAATTTCTTGTCCCATGTAAATGTAAGAACTTGTGTCCTTAATATTTGCCTTATATATTCCTTCTCCTGTTCAGGGGTTGGCATTGGTGGAGGAGGTAGTGGAGGTGTAGGATCAGGGGTTTCAGAATCACCACCGAATAGCTCGATTGTAGTACTTCTAGTAATGCCACCTACCTGTCTTGGAGCAAATGCACCAAGTCCTGCTGCTACTAATGCAGCTAAGTGAGTACTAGTTATATTGGTATCTATCTCTACAGGGACATCTACTTCAAAAGGAGTTAATCCATCTAAAGAAATTGGATTTAGCATAGGTCTATTAAATGCAAAGGATACTCCATCTGAACCTACAGTTGAACTACCTACCTCTGGTAGAGTTACTGGCCCTCCATTAAGTCCTTCTAACCATCCTAAGATCGTAGGAGAGTTTCGGACATTAAATTCTTGATTTGGTTGTACAGGATTAGTAAATCCGAATTCTGATCTAATGGCAGAGTCATTTCCTAATCTATCTCCTTGATAGAGTGATCTTTGAAGTTCATAGTCATCATATTTTGCAAGATTAGGATTATCTGCCTTTACCTGTTGCATTATCTTTGTTAGTACACTAGGTACTGAATCTCCTGGAGCAACTGAACCTGCGAGTGGATCTACACTTAAGATAGCTTCTGTTCCTCCTACACCTTCTAATGTAGAGAGGTTTGTATTGTACTCTTGATTTCCAATATTTAGAGTCATCTCTCCATTTGATTGTATACTGGAGATGTTGAAAGAGGCAGGAGAGTTATTTGTGTATGTAGCTTGTAATGTTTGACCTAACTGACCAGAATTCATTACTCCTATGTTTCCATTTACATCGTTATACATAACTCCAACTACCTGTCCACTATCATCAACGAATGTTCCAGTTATACCTGTTGAAGAGGTTTCAAATTCAGAGGTAGTGACATTCCCTATTTCAGTATTCTGTATTTCAAAGAGCTTCTCTGCTCCAGATACCGTATTTGCACTATATTCATTAGAGCTAGTGTCGTGTATTAAGTCTGGAGTACCATCTCCATCTAAGTCGATAGTGTTGACCTTTGTTCCATCTTCTCTTGTATATGAATCTACATTGGCATCTTCATCACCTAATGATTCTCTATATTCCTGCTGTACAGCTCTATCAGAGGATACTTGGTTGTGAGCCTCTACTGCTTGTCCTACTAATGATATTCCTGATCCCATTATTACCAATGAGTTCATCACTCCTGAACCTGTTCTAAAGCCTGTTAAGAATGCTACTGATTGGAAGTACTGTTCTCTTTCTTTACTTAGTAAGTTATCTACTTCTACGGATTCTATGCCTACAAAGATGCTTACTAATTTATTTGTTAATCCTCTCCTATCTTCTAAACTTGCATGTCCAGAAGCTTCAAGTGTTAATCTACCTAATTCACCTATGTCTAAGAAGTCTACATAGCTTTCAAAATTACCAGTTAACTGAAGTTTTGGATATTGATCTGTATTATCATCTGTTTCCTTTACTTCAAATGTTGTAATATCTAACTCTTTTCTTACATCTTTACCATCTTCTTTTACTGTATAGTGAAGAATCTTATATTTCTCATCCTTAGTTTCATTGTATAGGTAGAGTAAGGATGCAATAGCTGCTTTCTTTGCAGTCTTCCTTTCATCCTCTGTGATATTCTGATCACTCATATCCTCGACTATCTTGTTTATGTTTACTCCTTCTCTAGCAAGGTATCCCTGTTCTTTAAGTTTTTTGTATCTTCTTAGTTCAAACGTACTTAAATATTTCGTTACAAGCTCTTCTTGTTGTTTGTTTAGATTT
>Ga0265293_10007370_pt1 | contig 16975 bp, 11 predicted proteins | sample Munlanlewell138R_FD_192505 | JGI IMG/M metagenome (GOLD analysis project Ga0265293, IMG submission 192505) | Leachate microbial communities from a municipal landfill in Southern Ontario, Canada - Leachate well 138R | ecosystem: Engineered > Solid waste > Landfill > Unclassified | place: Canada...
TTCAAAGGATATTTTGCCTGGTTTGTGTGGATGTTTCTGCACCTGATGCTCATCCTCAATATGCGTAACAAAATAATTATCTTCATCGACTGGGCGTGGGTGTACGTCACCAAAAACCCGTCGCTCCGGTTGATTCTCACACAATCTGCTGAACCGTGTTCTTCTGAAAAACATAGGACGGAGAAAAATGCAAAGTGAATCCGGTTTACATAACCTTTCCCTTTTCCGATAGCAATTGGGCTACAATCTGTAGCAAAGCCAGAGAAGCGTGTTACCGATAATGGCTGCGGGCATTGCGCCAATAGCCCGTTTGCGGCTGATAAATCATTTATAAAACTTTACAGGTCAGACCCGTGATTTTCTTTGTTTCAAAAGAAAGAAATCGGGCAGTTGATTTTATTAAAGAAATAGATTCTAATTTTGGAGCCATCAAAATATTCTTTATCAAAATGAGCTACGATGAATATTGTTTTATTTAAAATTGCGATACTTCTCACATTTGTCTTGTTTCTGCTTTCCAGGAAATATCAGTATTATTTTGGCCTGGCATTGCATCTTGCTATTATTACCATTTCAAGCATCTGGGTTTTTAATGTTTTAGCGCTTTCATCAACATTAACGCTGCCATTCATCCCGTTTCTGGGCAATACCCTGTCGATCAAAATAGACCCATTATCAGCTTTCTTTATGCTGGTGATAAATTTTACAGTGCTTACCGGTATTATCTACGCCAAAGGCTACCTGCAGCCCTATTGCAACAAAAAAAGTAAAGCTGAGATGGCGTGGCATTTCTTCAATTTTTTATGGCTTCACATTTCAATGCTTTTGGTTGTAATAGTCCGCGATGGCATTGCTTTTTTGATGATCTGGGAAATAATGTCGCTCTCCTCATTTTTTCTTGTAATTTTTGAAACAGAGAAAAAAGAAACCATAAAAATTGGTATCAATTATCTGATACAAATGCATGTAGGAATTGTATTTTTGATGATTGCATTTATTGTTGCCTACGTGCAGACAAACGCCGAATTTAGCTTCGACGGTTTGTCGGTTTATTTTGCATCACACAATCCCTTTTGGCTATTCATACTGTTTTTTGTCGGGTTCGGGATAAAGGCCGGATTTATCCCCTTGCATTCCTGGTTGCCCCACGCGCACCCGGCTGCACCTTCACACGTTTCGGGGGTGATGAGCGGGGTGATGATAAAAATGGGCATCTACGGCATCATGCGCGTGTTGTTGAATATCCCTGACGACTTATTTAATATTGGTTTGTTTGTTTTGATTGTGTCGCTGGCCACAGGTTTGATAGGCATTTCTCTGGCCATTGTTCAGAAGGATTCAAAAAAAATATTGGCCTATAGTAGCATCGAGAACATTGGGATCATAGGCATAGGAATTGGCCTGGGTGTTATCGGGATTGCCCAAAACTTGCCTGCGCTGGCTGTTCTGGGTTTTGGTGGTGGAATTTTACACATTCTCAACCACTCTCTTTTTAAATCGCTACTTTTTTATTCCGTCGGCTCGGTCTACAAACAAACCCACACACGAAACATTGAACAACTGGGGGGTCTGATAAAGAAAATGCCCAAAACAGCCATGTTCTTTCTCCTCGGAGCATTAGCTATTAGCGGGTTGCCTCCGTTTAACGGTTTTATTTCCGAGTTCTTAATTTATTCCGGAATTTTTAAATCGCTCCACTCGGCAAGTTTATACACCGACATTGTGCTCATGTGCAGTTTTGTCGGGCTGGCCATTATTGGCGGATTAGCCGTGTTTTGCTTTACCAAAATGTTTAGTGTTATGTTTCTCGGAACCGCTCGTTCTTCCAAAGTGGAACACGCTGCCGAGGTTAATACGCCGATGTTGATTCCTGATTTTTTGATTGGGTTTTTGATAATAATCATCGGCTTTATTCCTGTCATTTTCATGCGTCTGATCTCGCAGATAGTCGTTTTATTTTCAGCCGACCTAAGTACATTTCAGCAAATCATTCCGACGCTGAACCACATTAGTTTATCTTCTGGCATTTTCATCATCATCTTTGGCTTATTATGGCTGCTAAGAGCCTGGCAGCAAAAGCAGCAAATCGTGAAACAAAATGCTACGTGGGGGTGCGGGTACTCAGGAGCTAATGCCGCTTTGCATCAATACACAGCAACATCTTACGCCGATAATTTCGTGCAGCTAACATCAAAAATAGTGCATGTCAAAAAGGATTTCAAAGATTTTGATGAAGCCGAAATATTCCCTCAGAACCGGGAATTTAAGGTCCGTACCAGCGATGTTTTCGAAGACAATTTAATAACCCGGCCCGGCAATAAGATATTGGCCTGGTTGGAAAAAATCGCTGTTTTTCAAACCGGAAAAATCCAACACTATTTGCTCTATGCACTCTTGTTTTTGGCGCTTATTTTTTTACTCACTTTTTTTAATTTAATCTAACATGGTTAGCTTGGTATTGATACTGATCTCTTCGTTGTTTTTTGTAGGGATTATTGTGAAAGTAAAGGCCAAAATTGCCGCCCGGAAAATGCCCCCGATTCTTCAGCCGGTTTATGATGTAATCCGGTTGTTCAAAAAAGGCGCCGTTTACAGCCTCACAACGAGTGTTATTTTCAAAATTGCCCCTTTAATCTATTTTGCTTCCGCGTTGGTGGCAACGTTGTTTATTCCCATCGGCTCATTCGGGGCCTTTTTATCCTTTGAAGGCGATTTTGTGTTTTTTGCCTATTTGATGGGGATGGGGAAATTTATGATGATAGTGGCAGCAATGGATACCGGCAGCGGTTTTGAAGGGATGGGAGCCAATCGCGAGTCGTTCTATTCCATGTTGGTGGAGCCTGCTTTTTTTATCCTGATGGGGTCAGTGGCATTGTTTACCAATAATATTTCTTTCCATGGTTTGTTTTTAAATTTTAATGTCGATACCAACCTTTCGTATATCATCGGCATTGCTTCTATTTATGTTTTGGTTTTTATAACGATGGTCGAAAACTCAAGAATGCCGGTCGACGATCCCAAAACCCACCTGGAGTTGACGATGGTACACGAGGTAATGGTGCTCGATAATAGTGGCTTCGACCTGGCATTGATACACGTTGCATCGTGGCTGAAATTTTCAATTTTTGGAGCGCTAATCTCTAATTTTATCATTCAGAGTTCGTGGGCAGTCCATTGGCAAATTGCAGCCTTTTTCGGAATTCAGGTTGCCTTTTCTTTTGCTGTCGGGATGTTAGAGGCTTTTAGGGCGAGAAACAAAATGGAGAAAAACCCGCAATGGATTCTCATGCTCTCGGCCATCTCTGTTGTGATATTTCTCACTGTGCTCATCATTACCCAAAAAATAATATTGAACTAATATGACCTACTTATTTATTATGCTCTACGCAGTAACTCTGATTTATTTCGCGCTCTCGGAGCGGGTAAAGAAATTTGTGTGGCTGCTGGTAATACAAGGCATCATTCTTTTTGCGATTGTGTTTTTCAGTTTAAACGAAATCGAACTTTTTGACTTTATTTTTATCCTTGCCGAAACCATTTTGGTAAAGTCGATAATTGTTCCCTGGTTCATCAACAAAGTGCGAAAGCGCAATAATCTGAAACGAACACAAGAAGTATCGGTTCCTGTTTTTTATTCCATCATTGTGGTGGTAATTAGCTTGGTGGTTAGTTTTTTAATAAGCAACCATTTAAACAGCAGCCACATCCACACCCGTTACTTTACGGTTTCCTTCGCCTCTGTTTTGTTTGGCATTTATTTCATCATTATACATAAAAACATCTTTTCACACGTAGTTGGTTATCTCATCATCGAAAACGGGATTTTTTTGCTCTCACTGGCAGTTGGAAGCGAAATGCCGATGATGGTGAATCTGGCAATATTACTCGATGTACTCATGGGCGTGTTGGTGTTAGGTGTTTTTATTAATCGCATCGGTGATACCTTCGAAAGTACCCGAATTGATCAACTATCCAGACTTAAAGATTAGCACCATGGTTTTTATATTAATCATTATATCAATCGCCATCAGCCTGAGCATTTATCTGGTCAAAAAGGCTTCTTACACCAAAGCGATCTCCTCCGTGTTTTTGTTTTCCGTTTTAATGATAACCGGATACGCTTACCTGCACCTCGAAGAAACCAGTTCCATCTATTATAAATTTGACAGCCTTAGCGTTTTGCTGGCTTTTGTATTAGGAATTTTGAGCTTTGCAACTTTCTATCACAGCAGGTTATATTTAAAACGACATAATTTTTCGGTCGCACAGGAAGCCGGATATTACGCCTCATTGATTATGCTCATCACGGCAATGCTGAGCGCTTATTTTGCTGACAACATCGCCGTGCTCTGGATCAGCATCGAAACAACCACACTGTTCGTCTCCATTTTGATATTTCACGAACGAACCAAAGAGGCCCTGGAAGCTGCCTGGAAATATTTATTCGTTTCGTCGGTAGGTGTTGCTCTGGCTTTTATCGGGATATTATTTTTGAGCATCACGGCAAGCAGCAGCGGCATTACCGATTTAAGTTTAAACCATTTGCTGGATGCCACACAAACCATGGATACCGCCTGGCTCAAAATGGCCTTTGTTTTAACCCTAACCGGATTTAGCGCGAAAATGGGGATATTCCCTTTGCATACCGTTGCCGTTGATGCACACACAGTTGCACCGCCACCCATTAGCGCTTTTATTTCCACCACGCTGATGAATGTGGGCTTCCTGGGCATTTTCAGGATTTTTACCATCCTTGCCCAAACAGAAGTGCTGCAGTGGGCGCAGAATGTATTACTTGTTGCCGGTGTAATTTCTGTGTTTATGTCGGCTATTCAGCTTTTAAGAATAAAACATTATAAACGAATGTTCGCTTTTTCAAGTTTGGAGCACATGGGAATTGTTGCCCTGGGGCTGGGAATTGGCGGAATAGGCTATTATGCCGCTGTGCTGCACATCGTATTTCATTCGTTTGCAAAGGCAGGATTGTTTTACCAAATCGGGCAGGTGCATCAGTTTTTTAATTCCTATTGGATAAAAGATGCTGCCGGTTATTTTAAAAAGAACCCGATTGGTGGATTATCACTTATCCTGGGAGTGATTTCAATTCTGGCAATCCCACCCTCCGGATTGTTTATCAGCGAGTTTTTGGTTTTTAAAGCCATGTTTGTCCACGGGCATTATTACATCGCTGTTTTTGTTCTCATCCTGCTCACAGTCATCATTTATTCTTTTAGCAAAAATGCTTTTCATCTTTTGTATGGCCAAACTGATAACCTTGTTGAGCGGGATGCGATAAAAGTGAATCCTTACGAAACCATTTCACAGTTTGTCCTTTTCGGGCTGGTAATTTATCTCGGAGTAAATCCGCCCTTGTTTTTCACCGAGTTGATTAACAACGCTATTGCCATTTTATAATTGATAATGCCATGATTGAATTGCAAAACACATTACGAATAAATAACAATCAGTCTGTCGATGTAGCGGAGATTCCTGGTTTATCTTACGACGAATTTTATGCGCTTGCTTTGAAGATCTTCAAAGAGAATGAAAACCATTGTCTTACCTATTTTGCTTATAAAAAAGAAGATGGACTCCATTTTATTATGGCTGTCGCCGATGATAAAAACCACGACATAATTCTTCTTTCCCATTTTCTGAAAGCACCCGAAAAACAAACATTACACGCTTTGAGCGAAAAGATTTTTGCGCTGCATATTTTTGAGCGTGAGATACACGAGAACCATGGTGTTGAATTTTTAAATCACCCCTGGCCAAAGCCTGTCCGCTTTGCTCACAATCGCGCCGATAAGAAATTGCAAGTCAACGATTATCCTTTTTACAATATCAAAAGCGAAGAGTTGCACGAAGTTGGCGTTGGCCCTATCCATGCCGGCGTAATTGAACCGGGGCATTTTCGATTTATCTGTAACGGTGAAAATGTTTTGCACCTCGAAATACAATTGGGCTGGCAGCATCGCGGCATCGAACAGCTTTTTCTGGATAAAAAACAAAACTTACAACGAAATATTTTAGCTGAAAATATTGCCGGCGATACAGTTATCGGGCACACTACAACGTTTGCGCAAACCATGGAAGCACTTGCCGGGAAACAAGTTGCCGAACAAACCCAAATAGAACGCGCGCTGGCAATGGAGCTGGAACGGATAGCTATTCATACCGGCGATATCGCTGCCTTGTGCATCGATGCGGCCTATCATCTTGGTGCCAATGTTTTTGGGATTTTGCGCACAGCAATTATCAATTTTACGCAGCGGTGGTGCGGCAACCGTTTGGGCAAAAGTCTGGTGCGGATGGGCGGAACAAATTTTCCCTTTACCAAAGAGTTAAAAAAAGAACTGCTCGAAATGTTATTAAAATACGAAAAGCAGTTTAGCGAAATGGCCAACGTAACCTATCGTTTGCCGAGCATTCAAAACCGCTTCGATTTTGTGGGAAAAGTAACCCCGCAGCAAGCCCGCTTAATTGGAGCCGTCGGACTATCGGCACGAATGACAAATGTGGAACGGGACATCCGAATTTCGCACCCAAACACGGCAATGAAAAAATTCCCTTGCGAAATGATTGTTGTCGACAAAGGCGATGTTTATTCTCGGTTTTTATTAAAGAAAAAAGAGATACAAGCCGCTATTGCCTGGATACGAAATTTGATGGATAATTACCAATTTGACGCCTCCAACACAGAAAAGCCAAATTACCATTTACCTTTGAAACCCGACAAGCTCGCAATTTCCGTCAACGAAGCCTGGCGGGGCGAAGTGTGTCATTGCGCTGTTACAGATGCAAAAGGCAACCTGGTGCATTACAAAATAAAAGACCCTTCGATGCACAATTGGAAAGCCCTGGAGCTGTCGCTGAGAAATACAGAAATCTCTGACTTCCCAATCAACAACAAAAGTTATAACCTGAGCTATTGCGGTCACGACTTATAAAATTTTGAACGATGATAAAAGAATTTAAAGTAATGCTCCACAACGGGAGGCAGTACATTCCCGATTTAAGAAATGTAAAGCTTAGAGCACCATTTAGAGGACGGCCGGAAATTTCTACTGCTAAAGTCGACGAGCAGACACTGGCAGATGTTTGCCCTTTGCAGGCTATTTCGACCAATCCCGTAAGAATCGACATGGGAAAATGTGCTTTTTGTGGCGAATGTGCTTTTGCTTTTCCCGAAAAAATAAAATTTACCCAGGATTATTTAACGTCATCCAATGTGCGCGAAAACTTAATTGTTAAAGAAGGCGATCGTCATCCCATAATTTTTGAAAAGAATAAAACCAGAAAAGAGGTGAGAAAGACATTTTCGAGATCGATAAAATTACGGCAGGTATCAGCAGGCGGCGATAATTCGTGCGAATATGAGTTGGGAGCCAGTGGAAACGCAAACTTCGATATGGGCCGCTATGGAATCGAATTCGTTGCTTCACCTCGTCATGCCGATGGCGTCGTAATTACAGGCCCTGTAACCAAAAATATGTCCGAAGCCCTGCAAATTTGCTACGACGCCATTCCTTCGCCCAAAATCATTGTTCTTGTTGGTGTCGATGCCATCAGCTGTGGGATTTTCGCTGGAAGCCCGGCCATAGATCGCAGTTTTTTGGATCGATATCCTGTCGACTTGTTCATTCCGGGAAATCCGGCGCATCCGCTGACAATTGTAAATGCGATTTTGGATTTAACAAGATGAGCTGTGTTTGCTTTCGTTTCTAACAAAAGCATACCTGCTCATTGGCTGTAAGGATTTGTAACAGTCACGAAATGAAGCATCTGGCTCTTGCTATCTTACTGATAAATAACGGGGTGCAATGGGCGGTTTTTTCAAAAGTCAGATTCAGTAATGTTAATTTAGTAACACTGTTATGTTATTCACAAAAAAATGTTTTTTCAATGCTGTTTCATCATAATTTTGCACCGTAAAAATGGTTTTGATTAAAGGTAAATAACTGTAAAGAAACGATATAGTAATTTTTCGAGATAAATTAACTGAACAAAACAAGTAAAACAAGAGATGGCAAAAATCAAAAATTTAGCCGAGTTGCGTAAGATGAGGGAAGATCAGCAGAAGCAGCTCAACCTGCGCGAAAAAAGCAATGATCCTGAAAAGTATGTTCAGATCAAAGTGGGCATGGCTACCAGCGGCATTGCTTCCGGCGCCAAGCGTATCATGGATTTTCTCATCGTAGAACTCGACAAGCGCAGCATCGATGCTGTAGTAACACAAACCGGCGACATGGGCTATTGCTATGCCGAGCCTACTATTGAGGTGACACGGCCTGGCGAAGAGCCTGTCGTTTTCGGATACGTGGATACTAAACGTGCCGATGAAATCATCGAGAAATACATCAAAAATGGTGAACTCGTCGAAGGTATCATTCCGGTGAATTATGAATCTATTGACTAAAAAGTAACAAGCAAGATATGGCACAACAACTCAAAATGCAATTGCTGGTTTGCGGCGGTACGGGTTGCCGGGCTTCCGAGAGTGAGGCGCTGGAGATGGAACTCGCCCGTGAGCTAAAAGCGCATGGATTGGAAAATGAAGCTAAGGTGATAAAAACAGGATGCTTCGGCTTTTGTGAAAAAGGACCGATTGTGAAAGTACATCCCGACAACACCTTCTATACACAAGTGATGCCTGCCGATGCACGCGAAATCGTGGAAGAGCATGTGTTGAAAGGTCGTAAAGTAGAACGCCTGCTTTACACCGATCCTGAAAACAAAGAGCACATCCCCGACAGCCGGCACATGGGTTTCTACCGCAAACAAATTCGTATTGCTTTGCGCAACTGTGGTTTTATCAACCCCGAAAATATCGACGAATATTTGGCGCGCGACGGCTACGATGCTATGGGCAAATGTCTCACCGAGATGACACCTGATGCGGTAATCGATATCATGAAGAAGTCGGGCTTGCGCGGTCGTGGTGGCGGAGGTTTCCCCACCGGCCTCAAGTGGGAGATTACCCGCAAAAGCGTATCCGATCAGAAATATGTAGTGTGCAACGCCGACGAAGGCGACCCGGGTGCTTTTATGGACCGCTCCATACTGGAAGGCGACCCACACGCTGTGCTCGAGGCTATGGCCATTTGCGGCTACGCCATTGGCGCCAGCAAAGGCCTTATTTATATACGCGCCGAATATCCACTGGCCATCAAACGCCTGAAGATCGCTATCGATCAGGCAATGGAATACGGGCTGCTGGGTAAGAGAATTTTCGATACCGATTTTGATTTCGAGATAGAGCTGCGTTATGGTGCCGGCGCTTTTGTGTGCGGCGAAGAAACAGCCCTTATCGCTTCGATGGAAGGTGGCCGTGGGGAGCCTACCTTCAAACCTCCGTTCCCGGCGGTGGATGGCTATCTGGGCAAACCCACCTGCGTAAACAACGTGGAAACTTTTGCCAACATCCCAATCATTATCAACAAAGGCGCCGACTGGTTTTCAAGCATTGGAACCGAGCGCTCTAAAGGCACCAAAGTGTTTGCTTTGGCCGGAAAGATTAACAACGTGGGCTTGATAGAAGTGCCCATGGGAACTACCCTGCGCGAAGTAATTTTTGAAATTGGCGGCGGTATCAAAGACGGCAAAGAATTTAAAGCGGTACAAACAGGTGGCCCCTCGGGCGGATGTCTTACTCAAAAGCATCTGGATACGCCTATCGAATACGATACGCTGATAGCTGCCGGCTCCATGATGGGATCGGGAGGTATGATTGTAATGGACGAAGATGACTGCATGGTGTCGATGGCTAAGTTTTACCTGGAATTTACCGTTGAAGAATCGTGTGGAAAGTGCAGCCCCTGCCGCATTGGCAACAAGCGCCTGCACGAGATGCTCCAAACCGTCACCGAAGGGACTGCAACCATGGATACGCTCGAGAGTATGAAAAATCTGTGCAACGTCATCAAAGATACCTCCCTTTGTGGACTGGGACAAACCGCTCCTAACCCCGTACTTTCGACCCTTAACAATTTCTGGGACGAGTATGTGGAACACGTGGTAGATCATAAATGTCGCGCCGGCGCCTGCAAGTCGTTGATGCGTTACGTCATTATCCCCGACAATTGCGTGGGGTGTACCGCCTGTGCCCGCAACTGCCCGGTTAACTGTATTTCGGGAGAACGCAAACAGGTACACGAAATCGATCAAAGTACCTGCATCAAATGCGGAACCTGCATGGAGAAATGTAAATTCAATGCTATCGAAATTGTTTAATTCAACTATTAAAAAAGCATTACAATGGAAATGATCCGTTTGACCATAGATAAAAAAACTGTAGAAGTTAAAAAAGGCACCACCATTTTGGCGGCAGCCGAAAGTATTGGTATTCACATCCCCACCTTGTGTTATCTCAATATGGGCGACATGAATATCGAAAATAAACCTGGCGGCTGTCGCGTGTGTGTGGTGGAAGTTGAAGGACGGCGCAACCTTGCCCCCTCCTGTGCCACCGAATGTTTGCCCGACATGGTGGTACATACGCATTCGATGCGCGTGTTGAATGCCCGCAAAACCGTAGTTCAACTCATTCTCAGCGACCACCCGTTCGACTGTTTGGTTTGTGCCAAGTCTGGCAACTGCGAGCTGCAGGACCTGGCCATCAGACTTGGAATTCGCGAAGTCCCGTTCGTCGGCGAGCAAAGTACTTACCGCGAAGACACTTCTCCTTCCATCATCCGCGACGTAGATAAATGTATCATGTGCCGTCGCTGCGAGGTGATGTGTAACGAGGTGCAGACTGTTGGTGTGCTTTCGGCTATAAACCGTGGCTTCCAGTCGGTGGTTGCTCCCGCTTTTGAGATGAACCTCGACCACAGCGTTTGTACCTATTGCGGACAGTGTGTCAACGTATGTCCTACCGGAGCCCTTACCGAAGTAGACCATTCCAACCAGTTGATTAACGACCTGGCCAACCCTGACAAAGTTGTCGTGGTACAAACTGCTCCTGCAGTGCGTGCTGCCCTGGGCGAAGAGTTTGGCCTGGAGCCGGGATCACTCGTTACCGGAAAAATGACTACTGCGCTGCGCGAGTTAGGATTTGATTATGTCTTCGACACCGATTTTGCTGCCGACCTTACCATTATGGAAGAAGGCAGCGAGCTGCTGGAGCGCCTCAGCCAGCACCTAAAGGGCGACCCCGACGTGAAGTTGCCTATCCTCACTTCGTGCTGCCCGGCGTGGGTTAAGTTCTTTGAACATAACTTCCCGGAGATGAAAGATATTCCTTCTACAGCGCGCTCACCACAGCAAATGTTTGGGGCAATAGCCAAAACCTATTTTGCTGATAAAATTAAAGTGGATCGCAAAAAACTCATCGTAGTTTCCATCATGCCCTGTGTGGCCAAGAAATACGAGTGTACCCGCGACGAATTTAAAACTGAAGGAAACCCCGACGTCGACTACTCTATTTCGACACGCGAACTGGGGCATCTTATCAAACGCGCCAACATCGATTTTGTATCGCTCCCCGACAGCGATTTCGATACCCCGTTAGGCGAATCTACCGGTGCCGGTGTTATCTTCGGCGCTACCGGTGGGGTAATAGAAGCTGCTGTGCGTACCGCTTATGAAGTGCATACCGGCAAAACGCTCGAAAGCGTTGACTTTAAGCAACTCCGTGGTTTGGAAGGTATCCGTTCGGCAACAGTCGATTTCGACGGTCTTCCCATCAACATCGGAATAGCCCACGGGCTAGGCAACGCACGCAAATTGCTCGAAGACATCAAATCGGGCAAGAACACTTATCACGCCATCGAGATTATGGCATGCCCCGGCGGCTGTATCGGCGGAGGCGGACAGCCCTATATCCACGGCGACACCAGCATCCTTAAAGCACGTCTGAAAGCAATATATGCCGAAGACGCCGGAAAAGTCCTGCGCAAATCGCACGAAAACCCATATATCCTGAAGCTTTACGAAGACTTCCTGGGTAAACCGCTCAGCGAAAAATCGCACCACTTGCTCCACACCCATTACTTCGATCGCAAAAAAGAAGTATTTATCGAGGAGTAATCCGGCAAAGCATTAAGGAAATAATTTGATTAAAAATCTGATGTAAATATCTTTTGAAATATGTCATCAATAAAAATAAAATTGAAAGAAAAGGACGTCGCAAAGATCATCGAGATATGCGATTCGTTCAACAATAATCCACGCGATCTTGTCAACGTGCTTCACAGAGTGCAGGGAGAGTTTGGATACCTGCCTGCCGAGGTGCAGGAGGTAGTGAGCAACCAGCTCAAGGTGTCGCTGGCAAAAATTTATGGTGTGGTAACGTTTTATTCGTTCTTCACAATGATACCGCGCGGCAAGCACCCCATCTCGGTTTGTACCGGTACGGCCTGCTATGTGCGCGGCGCCGAGAAAGTGCTCGATGAGTTTAAAAAAGAGCTCAACATCAAAGTAGGCGAATCCACTGCCGACGGTAAGTTTTCACTTACCTGCCTGCGTTGTGTGGGTGCATGTGGTCTGGCACCCGTGGTGCAGATTGGCGAGAAAACCTACGGACGCATGGCGCCTGACGATGTTAAGCGTATCCTCAAAGAGTATGCTGACTAATAAAACCAGCTGCTGCTTGGTTTTTAAGTATTTGATACATAGTCATTGTTTTTGTTAATAAATCACTTTTAGAGCTATCGATACCCTGTGCGTAAATTAGGCACAGAGCATCGTTAGCTCTTTTTTTATTTATTTGTTTTTGCACTACAGCTTAAATAAAGTTCTAAAGCAAAAATAGTCAGGCATTGAGGCAAAACTCGAATATGAAGAACCAACAAAGAAGAAGATCAAAGAGGGTAAATTAAAAACCAGACATGCCAAAGTGTTTGCTAATGAGTCACAAGCCCCAGCAAACGAAATTTCCGAAAATGAAATTCAGGATTTGATTAAAAAAAATCCAGACTGGCGTCCTGCTCCCTGCGACAGAAACAAAGAATTTGTCTGCCTGCGCAATCAGAAAACCCTCAACCAATCCAACCTCTTGCGTAGGGAGCCACTTTGTGCGTGGTAAAATCCTTTTGTAAATACTTAAAATATCCCGAAACGGCGATCATGGCGGCGTTGTCGGTGGTAAATGAAAAGGGAGGAACAAAGGTTTTCCACCCTTTTTCGGTTTGTGCCTGTTGCATGGCGCGGCGCAGCGCCGTATTGGCCGAAACGCCCCCAGCAATGGCGATCTGGTTGGTGCCATAATGTTCGGCGGCAAGGGTAAGTTTGTGCATCAGTATGCTGATGATGGTCTTTTGTAGTGAGGCGCTGAGGTCTTCTTTATTTTCATCAATAAAATCAGGATTTACCTTGAGGTTGTCGCGCAGGAAATACAAAAAGGAGGTCTTCAGTCCGCTGAAGCTATAATCGAATCCTTTGGCCTGCGGGTGTGGAAATGGAAATTTGTCGGGATTGCCGGCAGCAGCGAGTTTGTCGATGACCGGCCCCCCGGGATAGGGCAGCGACATGATTTTAGCTGCTTTATCAAAAGTTTCGCCCGCCGCATCGTCGATGGTTTGTCCTGCGACTTCCATCTCAAAATAATCCCGCACCAGCACAATCTGCGTATGCCCCCCCGAAACGGTGAGGCACAAAAACGGAAACTGCGGCACCTCCTTGTTTTCTCCGGGCATCTGGATAAAATGTGCCAGAATATGTGCCTGCATGTGGTCAGCTTCGATGAGTGGCAGGTTAAGCCCCAACGCAAAAGCCTTGGCAAAGGAAGTTCCTACCAGCAGCGAACCAAGCAGCCCCGGACCGCGTGTGAAAGCCACTGCGTGCAGTTGATCTTTGCGGATGCCTGCTGCCTGCAACGCCTCATGTATCACCGGCACAATGTTTTGCTGGTGCGCACGCGAAGCCAGTTCCGGCACCACGCCGCCATATTTGCGGTGCACCTCCTGGTTGGCCGTAACATTGGAGAGCATGGTGGTGTCGGCCAGCACTGCCGCCGAGGTGTCGTCGCACGATGATTCGATGCCGAGGATGTAAGTCATGTAATGTTGATATTAAAACAATGATTGGTGGTAACGCAAAGCGGGGTCACATAGTTTATTATTCCTCTGCCGGTTCCTCATTTTATAAAATAAATTCTAGTAATTTCTTAATAAATAAGCATCCCAAATAGTCACATTTAATAGCCTTTCGTGTCTTGAGTGTTTCATAGAGTTCTCAAAAAAATCTATTTTTACCTCAAAATTTTATATGGTGAACGAACAACATATTCAATTAAATGTGCCACTCAGCTTCCAGCAGGTCGTTGATATCGTGTTACCCAAGCTGGGACAAAATATTAAAGAAAACTGACAATTATTTATTTCTCTTCCGTCATCTCCTCATTTTTCGTTGCCGTGTCGTTTCTTGGTTTCTGTTGGGTTTGTTTGGGTTTGTTCCTGGAACGGATGCCAAAAAGATCGTAAAGATTATCAAATTCCTTTCGATAAAAAATCCCAACGCCCTGTGTGTAGGGGGCGTTGTCTTCGAGGAAGCTGATGTCGTTGGTACGATTAAATGCTTTGATACGAAAGCGCCCGTCGTTGGTAATCTTGTATTCCACATTGATGTCGCCCACCACGTTGCTGGTATTTTGTTCGCGTGTGGTGCCACGCACGCCAAAGTTTCCGTCAATCGAGAGACGGTCGTTGAATAACTGTGTCCGCAGCGCCACCTCCAGCTCCTCCTGGGAGAGCTCGGAGCCTGGCTGGTAGTTGATGCCGATATCGAAATCCTTGCTGATCTTCGAAAGCCAGTCGCTGAGCTGATTGCTCAACAGCTTAAAGCCGGTAGCGCCAATGTTTGGCCCGACAGTAGTATAGCTGAAACTGCCCAGCACCAGCAGCGAGATGATCTGCTGGCTCATGGCCGATTGGTCGGAGGTGTCGAGCGCGGCGAAGATGATCTCTTTGGTGTCGTCGGCTACGTTGGTAAAGTCGATCGAGAAGCGGATGTCGGGATTAAAGAGTGCGTTCATCAGGTGGATGTTGCTTTGCACTTCCACACGTGTGTTGCGTAGGGCTGTAGAGTCGGTTTGCAGGCGCAACCCCGCCAGGTTGGTTTTTACGGTATAGGTAGCAGTAATGTCGACGGTGGCATCAAGAGGATCGCCGGTCCATGAAATCTTGCTGCCGCTGCGTATCTTCAGGTTACGCCCGATGAGGTTTTCGAAGTTAAAGAAAAAGCTACCCTCGCTGATGATGTAGTCGCCGTTGATGGTAAAATCGCCGCGCAGTGTAATGCCCATCCCGATGTCGCCGTTGCCGCTGCCTTTGATGTTGCCCATGTTGTCGGGCAGATATATCTCTATCTCTGCGTCGGGCGTTACGTCAAGTTCCATGTTCATGCCGAAGCCTTTGATATTAACATTATAATTATCGGCCTCCTCGCGGATGGTATCGGTATTATTGATAAAAATAATAAAGTCGTTTTCCGAAACGCTTAGCCCGGTGGTGATGGGGATAATGATGCGGGTGCCTTCGTTGGTGCGCGCGTTGATGTCCATAAATATGTCGTCGAAAGGACCGGTGATGGTTACCTTTCCGGTGGCAGCGGCTGCGCCATAAAATATTTCATTATCGCGGGCCGAAGTGTTGAGTGCACGCAGGTTTTCGAGATCGATGTAAATGGCAAGCCGGAAATCCTTAAAATAATCATGCGTGATGCTCCCCGAAATATCAGCGGAATGCTGCCTGGTATCGTAAAGCACCAGATTGTTTACGTTGATGGCATTTTTGGCTATTTCCACTGAGCCGGCTATCGAATAGAGTGTGTTGAGATATTTAATCAAAAACTGCGTTCGCATGAGCTTGATGGTTCCGGTGGCTACCGGTTTGTTATGGCTTCCGCTGATGTGCAGGTTGCCGCTGGCCAGGCTGGCCTGATCGATCACAGCATAATCTCTCAGAAAAGGATTCACGATATGGATGCCCAGGTTATTGAGCTTCACGTCGAGATCGAAATTCTCACGCGTGCCGGTGGGGAAATAGTCGCCGGTGATGGCCACCACTTCGCTTACACCAAGGTTGCCGCTGCGCAGGATGCGTGTGTTTACATCGAGCCGTTGGGCAGAATCGTTCCAAACGGTTTTCAGCTTCATCATCCCGAGGTCTTCGCCATTAAAAAATAGATCCTCCAGAATGATGTCGGCAATGAAATTAGGCTCTTTCATCAGGTTTATCAGCGTCACTTCACCGCTCAGGATGGCGTCTACGTCTATCATGTCGCCACGGATGAGCTTATCTATCCCCGAGATGTTGAGCGATGCAAAGTCCAGATGCAGGCTGTCGTCAGGTTGCGAGGTGATGCCACCGGCAATGTGCACCCAGCTTGTGTCGCTGTAAAAATTGAGGTTGTCGAAAACAATACCACCGGGGTTTGTTACCATCCGATTGCCCGGCCGGATATGCCAGGCAGCGCTGTCAAAAGTCATATTCACCTCCGTGAGTGCGGCAACCATCCGCGTGCTGTCGAGATGCACGTAGCCACCTACCTGCCCGGTATTTCTGTTGGTATTGTTCAGGTCGTTCCACAGCAGCTCAAATTGGATGGTGTCGTGCGCCAGACGGGTATTAATCTGCAGGCTGTCGATGCCATAGCCTGCCGTGTCGGAGATGCTGACGTCTTTAAGCATCACTCTGTCGAAACCAGTGATAAGCTCAAAAGCATCTTCACTGCTGCTGGTCTTCAGATTCCAGTCGTAGGCGGTCAGGGTGGTATATTTTATCCAGTCGGCATGTCCGCGAAGTTTCACCTTTTCGCCGGTGAGATTGGCCGTGCCTTCTATCACCGTAAGAGGCGCAAGCTTGAGCGCAGGAACGAAAAGATCGGTGAGTACATCGGTATTTTTTAGTTCTAAATTAAAATTAAGATATTGTTGTTCACTGCCTGACGGTTGCTGCTGCGGCAGTTGCGAAGCCAGCACAGGACTGTATTGTCGTATGTAATTTCCGATGGTTTCTGTCAGAGTGCTTAGTTT
>Ga0265293_10007371_pt1 | contig 16972 bp, 17 predicted proteins | sample Munlanlewell138R_FD_192505 | JGI IMG/M metagenome (GOLD analysis project Ga0265293, IMG submission 192505) | Leachate microbial communities from a municipal landfill in Southern Ontario, Canada - Leachate well 138R | ecosystem: Engineered > Solid waste > Landfill > Unclassified | place: Canada...
CTACTGGCAATGCTTAAGATTAAAACCGGCGATCAGGTGGAAATCAAAACAGCATGATTCATAGCTATCGGGAGCCATTTGGAGCAATACTGTGAATTACAAATTCCACGGAGCTAGGGGCACCATCAGAATACTCCATGATAAACAAATCTATTTCATCTTCGTCGAGGACATCAAGGTTGCTTATCAACCAAGTAGAACCGGACTTTCTTAGCTCCAAATAATACTTCCCGTTTTCTGTGTAAATTTCCCCGCTGTCGTTAACTCGAATGCGGAGAAAGTAGTTCGCTGTACCAGTTGCACTATTTCCGCTTCTAGTGATATCTATCTGGCTAAACTGAAAATCCAGAACTTCATACAGCTCCTCGAATTCAAATACCAGTCCTTCTCGTACTTCTTGTCTAGACGCAGAATAGCCATCTATGACACAGGGATCACTTAGCGTGCGAACTACTTTATCAGCATTATTTTCCCTATAACCCGTAGCAAACAGCTCTATTGTCTCTTTGATTAGTGCTTCGTCTGATACCGACGATCCACCTGATCCACCACCGGTACAACCGGTAGCTAACATCGTCAGTGCTAAAATGCTGATGATCAGAAACAGTGTTTTCTTCCTCATGATCACACTCCACTTTCAATTAGATTAAGTTCTTCTAGTGTTAAAACTTACACTTTCTCCTTTTCAACGTGGATTTTATCTTTGCTTATCGCCCCCAACCCAACTCTTGTTGCTGATTTCAATCCAATTCGACTTTAACGATATTTTCGAACTAATGTCAAATTCTACATATATCTAAATAGTCCTGTCCTTATTTTACAATATCACATTTAAGGCTTTCATCTCTCTTTTTACACAAAAAGGATAGCGGTTCGGCTGCTCATCAATGAAGTGAGACTTGCCAACCACTATCCTAAACCATCATGATTGTCTCTGGCTCTCCCTGTGATCCAATGCTTTTTGGGGCCAGCTTTCAAAGTACGACCTCTTTAGAGCCGTTTTAAGGGGTGTTTATTCGGAGGGCAAGGTGATTCCCTTCCGAGATTTTGTCGTTTTCCGCGCCAAATAGACTACTTCAGAAATCTTGCGTTTGGTTGAACCGGTCAAATCTCTGGATTGTAACCTTTCTGTTATGATTGAGCCTGTTTCTATGTCTCATCATGGTGAGAAAAAGAGAGGGAAGCCCCGCATTACTCCCAAGCATCAAAGCCATAATCCTTTGCAAAGCACCGCATAGTAGGTGTTTTAGCATAGTCATACGTGAGGAAAACTGGCCGACTCATCGGATTTTGAGGTTCTTTTGGTCTTTACCCCAGGAATCACTTTTTTGGCCGTCTGAGCGCGAAGGTACCTGGTTCAACTCGATCTACCACGAATAGTCTTGTCGTAAGCACACTAACTACATCGCTACTATGTGTCCATCTCTACTGCAGATTCCTTAGTATTGGGGACGGCCTATTAAATCAATTTATTAGCCTCTAGTGCTGCTATAAGGGCTAAAATACAGAGATGAAGGGGGTCCGATTTTCCATAAGGCATCCTTGGTCATCTCTGCTGAGAAGATCGTCTAGGAGTATATTGCTCAGCGATTGTCAAAGCGGTAATGTGCTCTGTTTGATGAATTTTCTCGCCTTCCGTCATGAAGTGCGCCTGATCTCAAACCTTGCTTTGCTTGGCTGGATTGGTGAGCCTTTGCATGCTTTCCGCTGTACTTTACACTGATTCCGTATTCTAGGCGATATCTCAATGTCCAAGCGTACAAGCTCTCATTCACCAATGTTTCTAAGGGGATCCACCTGTGCTCTTTGATCAGTTGCCGCAACTTTGCCTTACGGGTATCTGTCCTTTTCTTGGAGCACAAGGTCGTCTGAAAGCCATGTTTCTTAATGGACCTCCATTCACCATCCGTAAGACCCTCCCAACGAACAGAGGTATCACCAATAACCGTATGCGTAAATGCTTTCGGTCTCCATTTGCCACTTAGCCAGTCTTCTACCAAGGGGCGCTCCTTAGGAGGTATGTAACTTCTCTCCTCAAGCCTGTATTCATGGCACCCTGGATCGAAACCCTTGGTTAATCGTTCTTCTTTTTTGTCGTAGCTCTTTGTCTGCCTCTTGCTCTTCGTTGTTCCTAGATACTTAGTGCCTTTGTAGTCCCTCTTTCCCCTAACCCAAGACCGATAGAGACCTTGATCTACAAAGTCTTTAATATCCACATCAAAATCACAGGCAACTTCATAGGAATGTAGTCTAAAGCTCTGCCAGTTATCAGGGAAAATCCTCTCCAGATATTGACGTATGGTGACTCCAGAATGTCTTGCTCCATTGAAATGCACTTTAGTCAAGCTGTCTACGTGGCCATTATAGTACACTAAATCTTTCTTTATTAGTATCCCGTCAGAAGATGTGTAAAACTCACGGTAAATACACGTCCTTCTTGGATCTTTCTGAAATATTGCTCTAATCTGGCTGGATGTTCTTATGTTGCGTTTGAACTCCTCAGGTATGCAGATTGTCTTGATTTCCTTACATGACAGTTCTATCTTGTCGTAATTGATATTCACAAGAATTACACCATCATCGATAGACCTCTTATCCATCGGGTTTAGAAGTACATTAGATCTCGATGTTGCAGGATTGTTATAGAGACTGTCCTTCAAGTTGCTTACTGCGTCTCCGTGCTTTTCGCCTACAACTGAGTCCTCCTGATTCTTCGCGGTGCACATTATCACACCCTCCTTCTCGTCTGATTACTCGCCCTCTAAAACATATAAGGTTCTTCCATCATCGGTCTTGCCAAAAGTCACGGGCTTGCTTTTGCGGAAAATCGATAGCTCATTGCGCTGCGTGTCTCGGATAATGCGGTCGATTTTGTTTTCTACCACTTTTAAGGATCTAGTGAGCCCCTCTGCAGTTTGAATAAGATCCTTCAGCTCCTTTAGAATTGGACCCATGGGATGCTCAAGAATGAGTTGTGGAAGCCCAAGGTATTCGATCGTCGTAGGTTCTTGCCTGGATTGGCTAGGATGAACAACGATCACGCCTACACTTTGCCAAAAAGTTAGAGCTCTGCCAACCGTACCAAGGGAAACATCAACCAGTTTCGCCAAATCGCGATAACTGACTCTAGTAATCCCTGGAATGTCGTTGCCCATCGGCCTCTTTTCATGCAAGATTGCAAACAAAACCGAGTTATAGGCTTCGGTCCCGCCCAGTTCTCCCACCATATTCCAGAAATCTACATGCGCTTTGTCATCCACTTCCGTCCCTCCTCCTTGATCATAGTGTACCATACGTGTACGAACATTGCAACACATACTCTTCGATCTATCTCCCCCAAGTAGTGCGCTGACCACAAAATCCCAAAGGGGAAAGAAAAATGGAATTTTTTTCAAGGGCGTAATTGGTATTGTTCCCTCTTCGTGTGCGTCCGTAACACGCCCACCCCCTTTGCAGCGCCACACATGTGTGGGAAGAGAAGCCAGGCCTTAAAACGATGCCAACATGGAAAGGAGGTCCACGTTTGTTGCCTGTTGTCCTTGCCGCCAAACTACTGGCGTGCAGCGTTGGGTCCTAGGCTAATGCCCGGGCCCTTTTTTTGTTTTTCAAATCCAAATCAAAGGAGAGATTGAAGATGAGAACACCGATCGTAGTGCCCGACCAGTTCATCTTGTTGATTGAAGGAAAGCCAGTTGTGCTTTATGCGGGACTTTTGCACGTGGCTCAAGAGGAAGGGATCAAGGAGCTGTCTGTTTCCATCCAGCAGATCCCTAGCATCGAAAATGGCCAGACTGCCATTGCCAGTGCTAAAGCGGTGACCAGTGATGGATCCGTGTTTATTGATATTGGAGATGCTAGTCCCGAATCTATTGGTGCTGACAAGTTCATTCCTCACCTGCTTCGAGTGGCGAGTACCAGGGCAAAGGCGAGAGTCCTTCGCGATGCTTACGGTATTTCCATGACGTCTGCCGAGGAACTCATCCCAGACCGCACACCAAATAGGACTGCCACGAATCCTACAGCGCAGGTCACCAAACCTACCTTAGTTCCAAGAAAAGATGAACCCGCAACGGATAAGCAAATGCAGGTTCTGCACAGCCTGGCAATGCAGCTCGGTTTCAAGCCAGAGGACATCTCACAGCTAAATACCCTCACCAAATCACAGGCCAGCCAAACAATCACAGAGCTCAGTGGTAAAGTTAGGGCCCAACGAACAGAAAGAAGCGCTTCCTCTTTGTAGGGGCGCTCCTTTCCTTTAAGAAAGGATGATACGTTTGAACACTAGAGGATTCACGCTAACACCGGAGCAGCGTCAAGCAGTAGAAAGCAAGTCTAAAGATATTGTAGTCTTGGCCAACCCTGGGGGAGGTAAGACTGCCCTAATTGTGGAGAGAATCCACCACTTGGTGACCACGATGCGGGTTCCCCCAGAGTCTATTATGGCTCTTACCTTTACCTCAAAAGCTGCAATGGAGCTTCGACAACGAGTGCATAAGAGGATCGGGATTCTATCCAAATCCATGTGGATTCGCACCTTCCATAGCGCAGGCTTACAGCTCATCAAGACGTTTCCTGCTGCTGCCGGGCTCCAAGATGACTTTGTGATCCTTGATGTAGCAGAGCGTAGACAGCTTATCCGCAGACATGTACTGTCACAGCAAAGATTCCGGTACTTTTCCGATGATGAACTGCTGAACCATATCACCAGGGTTAAAAATGGGATCGTTCTTCCTACCGAGCTACCTGTTGACGTACAACGAGCCCTCAGCCTCTACGAGCACATCATGCGGGATCATAACGCCATTGACCTTGACGACATGATCATGAAGGCAAAAGAAGCCCTGAAAAGCGAGGTGATTCAACACCAGATCCACAAGCGCTTCCTTCACATACTGATTGACGAATACCAAGACATTAATACCATGCAGGAAAAGCTCGTACAGCAAATGCTAGGCCCACAAGCGAGTCGATTTCTTGTTGGTGATCCTGACCAAACCATATATGAGTGGAGAGGTGCTAAGCCTGAGTACATGATATATCACAGCAAGAAGGCGGAGTTGGTTGAACTGACCCAAAACTTCCGCTCCCCTATGCCCATTGTAGATCTGGCGAACCACGTCATTGCACAGAATACCAAACGGGATCGCAAACCCATGCATGGCTTAGGTGAGGACATTTACGTCCCTGTCGTGGGCAAGTTTGAAAGTGAATTAGCCCAGGCGGAGTTTGTGGCCATGCAAATTGAGCAACTTGTACACGAAAGAGGGTTCCGCTTTAGTGACATCGCCATACTGATCCGAAATCACAGCCAAACACCGGTCCTCGAAGGAGTCCTAAGTAAACAGGATATTCCCTATGGAGGGGAACTCTTTTGGTCTCAGCCCGCTGTTTCGAGTGCCCTGGCTCTTATTCAAGCTATAGAGCATCCGTACCATAACAACAACCTAGCTAAAGCCATTAACATACCAACCAGAGTTATGGATAACCTTCGGCTACAGGAACTTGCCAAAGAATATGAGATTCAGCACCTTTCCGCGGCAGACCAGCTTCTAGTTCTCTCCCATTTGCCCGGTGAATGGCTCCATCATCATACATTTCGCAAGCGGCTGAATACTTTGCTTGCTCTACACAAGGAGAGCCACTACCAAACAAGCGCCCCCCTTATATCTCAGCTCATTGCTTCATTAGAGCTTAGGGATGATCCTGATTCAAAATCGAATCAGTTGAGCCTCTATACTGCAAGTAAGAAGCTCCTAGATTTGGCACTCAGTTTTGAGACAAGCCATACTGGAGCTTCCTTAAGAGATTTCCTACATCACATTAACAAGCTCCGAGCCGAAGCTCAAGTCCCTGGTCACCCACAAGGGAATGTACAGATTCTCACCTGTCACCACAGTAAGGGGTTAGAATTTCCCGTTGTGTTTGTCATCGGCGTTCAACTGGGCATCTTTCCCAACGACTTCTTCGTCGATACAGAAGACGACTTGGAAGCAGAACGGCGCCTCTTTTATGTTGCCATCACTCGGGCCAAGAAGGCTCTGTTCTTAACAGCCTATCACGACCCTGAGTGGCAGCCTAGTAAACCAGACTATGAATTAAGGTCATTCCTTGATTCGATTCCCAGCTCACTCGCTCAAGAGATGTACTAGGCTTGATTGATCTGCTATAGAGGCGAAAGGTGGTGACAGATCGCATACGATTCGGGCCCATTAGAAGGGTCTTTTTTGTTGGCGTTACTCAGTAGAGCAAAACCAAAGGAGGAATTTCGATGAAAGCAAGCGACTTGATTAAGGACGTTGAATCGTCTCTCGAAGACCTGGCCACTTTGACTGAGGAGGCTAAACGTTCTGAAGAAGTGTTGGCGTACCTAGATTTCACATCCAAGTTCCATAACTACAGCTTCTATAACACCCTCTCTATCTTCTTTCACTGCCCCACAGCTACCCAAGTAGCAGGATTCGCAACATGGAAGAAGTTTGGCAGGTATGTCAGGAAAGGTGAACGTGGAATCCCCATCTTGGCTCCTTGTTTCAAGAGGAAGTCTGAAGTGGATGAAGAGGATGCCGATGAGAAAATCATCTCGTTCTTCAGGGTTGTCCATGTCTTTGATGTTAGTCAGACCGAAGGTGAGGAATTACCAGAAGCCCCCATTACTGCAAACTGCAGTGATAAGGGGCTTCTTCCTATTTTGGAGGAAATTGTCGAAAAACGTGGTGTCTCGCTCAGCTACAAAACACTCACAGGCTCTCATCATGGGACAAGCTATGGTGGCCAGATTGATGTTGATGACAGACTCGAATCCGGAGGGAAAGTAGCTGTAATCATCCACGAGTTGGCTCATGAGCTACTCCATCAAAATGGAAGGAGGGTCTCAAGGAAACAAGCAGAGACAGAAGCTGAAGCGGTGTCCTATGTGGTTTCGGCGCACTTTGGTCTCAAGACTGCTTCAGCCAATTACCTAGCACTTTGGAACGTACCGAAGGATCAAATTACTGATTCGTTCCAGCACATCCACCAAGTTGCCGTAGAGCTTATTCGGGACATCCAAAGTAGCCTGAATCAAGCCTAAAGCATTTCCAATTGCATATTTTTGCATCTGGCCTGGGGGCAATCGCCTCTGGGCTTATTTTACTTTCAAAACGTAAGGAGATGACAACGTGCATCAAATGACAAACAGAGAGCTATTCACAACGTTCTTGCCGGCAGAAAAGACGGAGGCCTTGTTCAATCACTTCAAGGGTCTTAGGAACATGGCTAGAGCACCTCATGAGGAATTTCTGGAAGTTGGCCTGGACAAGCACGACATCAAGCAAGTTAAGGCTGTCTTAGAGCTGAGCCGGAAGTATGCTACCCGCACACCAGAGATCAAGAAAATCACCAACTCCAAGGATGCCTATATGCTCTTGGCCCCTCTCATGCAAGACTTGGATCAAGAGGTAATCCGCTGTATACTCCTGAACAAGCGCCGTGGCATACTTGCTACCCCTCTTATCACCATGGGAACATTAAATAGTTGCTCTGTGGATCCAAGGGAGGTCTTCAAGGAGGCGATTCGGCTCGATGCCCATAGCCTAATCATGGCGCACCAACATCCATCAGGAGATCCATCGCCTAGCCAACCCGATATTAGTACGACAGAGCGCGTCAAAAATGCCGGACAGATCCTGGGCATCGAGGTCATCGATCATGTGATTATTGGTAAGGAGGGAAGGTACTTCAGCTTCCTTGACGGAGGGGTGCTTTAGGAGGTCCACGGAGGCTTGTCGACGAACGAAAGAAAACTAAACTTAACTTAGGAGGAATTGTGCATCATGAAAAACCAGCTTACATTACCCCTTGGACAACGGACGCAACAAACCAAGTCGGTGACAACTCGAACGGGATCTAATCCCATTAAAGTCTCGGAGCTAAAATCCCACGGAATTGCTACTGCCACAGCATTTAGTGCAGAGGTGATCTTGGAGATCGGTAAGAGATACGAACAGGAAGCTTATGCTATGTCTGGACCTCTTCAATCCCCTGACCATGTCTACAGCACCTTTAAGGATGAAATGGCAGACCTGCCAGAGACCACGTACAATATCATCGCCGTCAATACGAAGCACATGGTTACTGTAACGAAGCTTTTCCCTACTCTCCCTACAATAAAACAAATCATGCGCTGGGCCGTTAGCAACTCTGCTGCGGCTCTTTTTCTTTGTCGAAATTCCACAGGCACGCCCTTCATTACCTACGAAGAGGAGCGCTTTATCGTAGAGCTTTCCGATGCTGGCGACGTTATCGGCATTGACCTTCTTGACTTCTTGGTCCTAGGCGAGTACAGCTATGCAAGCGGAAGAGTCGATACCATCTTGTAGCACGCCAAGCCAAACACAGCCCTCAGCGATGGGGGCTGTGCCACATTCATCCACTTTCATCTTCTTACCGCAGCCTCCGGCTATGCGAGGACTGCTTGGCGCTTATAGCTCCATTTGACTCGCACACGGACATCTTCACCCTCCGCACTGCTCCATTTCCCTCGAATCGTGTACCTAATGTCTATCTCTCTCGGAGCCGGAACATCCGGAACATCCGGAACAAGACAGCCATCCCAGGAATGATTGCGATTAAAGGGGAATCGCATTGAGATTGAGCACGATAGCCCTAATTGGCTGTGGAAGACCATTCATGCGCACCTTCTTCAGGAGCTCGTTCTTGTCTGTGTTTATCCATCCGAGCTCCTTGAATCGCCGCTTAACCCAATTTATATCGAGCTCATTCGTCTCCAGTATTTGCTCAAACTGAGTAGGCATAAAGGCAATGAAGTCTCCATCTTCATCCCAGCGACCAGCGCAGTGATCAACACTGTCACTCGGACCGTTTCCGAAGCGTTTTCTATTTTCCTGCGCCCAGTCATACAGACATCGTAGTGCTCTTAACTCTTCAGCCTCTTCCTCTACGCCCTCCAAAACTTGCCCCCAGACCCTCATCATTACGCTTTCTTCGTAGGGAACAGGGAACTCGATAGCCTCTGGCAAGAGCTGTGCCGCAACATCGATCACCGCCATGTATTCTGCCAGACGACCAGAAACTGCGGTTTCCGCTAAACTTGCATAATGATCCCTTCGCTTTTTCCAAAGATTGATCCATTGTTCCTTTTTATTGAGGTTTTTCAAGAGCCAAAACACGAAAGCCCGACCTGCATGACCGTAGTTCTCAGTGATACTTTCTGTAACACGGTGAATTAGTTTTTTGACATCCTCATCCTTACCACCAAAAGGGGCGTTGTGGAACCCAAGAACCCTTCCCCTAGTGCCACCATCAGACGTAAATGAAGTGATTGGTTTCTCCCCTGACGAAAATAGCACCGTTTTCCATGTTCCCGATGTTTGTATCCCCGAGACTGTCGCTCTAGACCGCTCTCGGCCATTGGCAACCAAGTAAATCACATCCGCAATATCTTGAGCGTCTTTCGCTAGTTTGGTTTCATCAAGGATTAATGGGAGACTGTTAAGGTTCCCGAGAATCCTCCCTATAGATGAGTACGTTGAATCCCAGGTGCGAATAGCAGAGTTAGGATCAGACTCAACCGGATTACCCCAAATGCTGGCGATGATCTTTAGGGTGGTTGATTTTCCCATAGACGTCCTATAGCCATAATCCACAATGAAGCTGGGACAATCAAAGATATCTAAAAGAGGTGCACTGAAGCCTGCATAAACCCCCCACCTTACAGCAGGGAAAAACAGTAATGTTGACGCTAAGGCACTGGACCACCCATATAAGGATCCCTTACAGTGAAATCCTCTTGCAATTTGATCTGTACCGATATCTTCCGTGTAGTACCTGGGATTACCACCTTCCCAGGCGTGACGTAAAAACTCATAGCCATGGAAGAAGCCAAGATCACCTGATTCGGACCGATGCCACCCCAGTTTACCGACTGACTCAACCTTCTCAAGCCTTTCTAGATTAACGCCCTCAAACGACGAAAGGTATTCTTTTAGTTCGCCATGTTCAATTCCCGCAAAAGGAAAACCCTGATCCCTCAGTGGCTTTAACCATGCATTGCCATCCAAATCTCTTCGCTTAACTGTCGCTCTATGCCACTCATCTTCCGCGTACCAGCTTATCTCCAAGAAATCGATCCGATCATTTGAACGTGAGCGCTCGGTAACAATCACGGGAACAGGGCAGATCGTCTTTGCTAGCAATGATGCATAGATTGTCTCTTGCTCATCAATCTGGTAGCGAATTCCGGCCTCAGTGAGAAGGTACCCCTTTGGAACCAGGCTTTCCTCATTTTCGATCAGGTTACCGATAGACTCAGCGACTGATATAAGTGGCATTTTTTCAGCATTGGGTACCTTACTCTCATACCGTTTTAGTCGTCCCTTTACCAAGTTATCGATTATTCTGATCTCTTTTTTTGGCTCTCCGCCCTGCTCAAGACGTAGTAAAATCCTTTCCCATTCCTCTGGTTCGTATTTGCATATCACGCATAGAGCGTCCCATTCTTCAAGATTATGTACGATATTAGTTCGAAGATCCTTGGAGCTTGTTTGCTGTATAGTTGTCCCGATGATCCTCTTGGCGCGATCTACTAGATTGTCATTAGGAATAGGGAAATAGGCGATGTTAGATGGTAATTGGTTGGCTGTTATACAAATCTCCTCCTCGTCTATTGCGGGTCTTTTAGTCCAAATAAATCGAACATTGCCTTGGGTCCAAGAGATTGGCATAGCCATCAATTGTAGCCACGAGAATAGGGAAGTACTCAAAAACATAATGGCGATGTGTGCGCGCCTTTACACCAAATCCTCCCTTTTCTTATGTTCGTTCCAGATCAAGCATCCCCACTGGACACAGCTCCGAGAATTCAAACTCATATCTATCAGTCATCTTTTTCACCGTATGAGTGAAGAGCACAATCACTTGAGCCGCGGATACCCCTTCCGGGACATTGTTGATTTTGACATAGCGACAATCATCGGCTGAGCCAAGTGCAACCTCCGGACCGGCGAGTGATGTGCCAAGATGCGATGTTTTCAAGATCAAATGCTGTTCACCTCACTAGCGCTAGATGTACTGCTATCAAGTCTGTTCATGAATGGCTACAATTTCATCATTTAGCGACTCCCACTTGTCCCATTCCTCCTCGATCGCTCTTCGAACAAAAATAGCCTGCTCCGCAATCATATCTGCTTTTTGCTTTTCCGAGTAAATTACGTAACCCCTAATATTACTCTCGATCTTGGCCATGCGTTTCGCAAACTCGGCCTCTTTATCCTCAAAAGGCTTTTGTTTGACGATAGGCTTAAGAACTTGAGGAGCGATGGGGTCACGATAGGTAAAGTCAGCTCTGATAACTTTATCGTTGTATTCTGTCCGCCCCATCCAATTCTCCTTTGCACTAAAAACTTCATATCCTCGTCTCTCCATAAACTCGACGAGCCGATACTTGTGTCGTGCTTTGTGACGTTTATAGAGATCTGCATAGTTTGTGATCGTTGACAAGAACTCGTCTACGGTATAATCCTGGAGTGCTTCGTCCAACGCTTCCTGTATTCTCTGCCTTGTTTTCGAGCCTAAACGGCTATGTACGGTTATGTCTTGCTCGTTCCAAAAAGAAATTAAAAAATCCACTGTGAGTCCGCTCTCATCCAATTCGTTTGAATTGGCGATATCTGGTTTTGAGCCTTCTTTCGTATTCAAAGTGGCTGCTTCTTCCATCTTGGAATTGGTAGAGAGATCTAGTTCATTTTGATTATAGTTCAATGAATATAGTTCGGGTGCATCTGGTGCACTAGGGTGGTTACTCTGGTGCACTACCCCTGGTGCATGTGGTGCACTACCCCCTAGTGCATGTGATGCACTACCTATTGAGCTGATTTTTGCCTCTGGTTGCTTACCGTAAAGGGTATACAGGTTACTTGCGTATTCCTTGTCATCTTTCATTCTTCGCTCTTTGCCGATGTAACCTAGTTCAATTAAGCGATCTAAACACTGGATTAATTTCCGGCGGCTACACCCCACTAGCGTTTTCAAGGTATTAAGACTTGGGTAGCACTGCATCTCTTTATTGGCGAATTTGCAGAGGCAAATATAAGTCATCTTCTCATATACATCTAGCCTAGTATCCTCAATCATGTCATCATCAACCATAGTAAAGGTAATGTTCCGGCGATCCTGAACCTCGATTAGCTGGCGATCTGACGAATGGGTTTTGTTCCCTTTAGCCATTCAACTCACCCCCAGCAGTTCTTTCTGAGCCACTCAATGGTAATTCCTCTAGTCGGTGAAGAGCTGATGTCTTTGACACAAAAAAGCCCCCTTCTTCGTAGCTGAAGAAAGGAGCCGACTTGCTAATGGACTCGTATACCATTCCTGTTTGCCATCATCTAGCATGTTGACAGTTACCCTTTTTTTATGCTAACATTGAGGCAAGTAAGGAATGTTTTCTTTGAGCCAGACCCGGTCCGCCAAGATCCAGGGGTTGGCTCCTTTCCTTTTATGGGCCGATGGCCCTATTTTTTTGTCCAAAATCCTTACACTTATATTCTACGGCGACATGGATTCCCCTTCTTTTCGGTATAAATAAACCCCCTAAACAACGATGAATAGTGCATTTGGTAAAAATGATGTCAATATGGATTACCTTCTTGTTTTCAATCAAACAAGAAATATTGATGTACATAAATAAATCAATCAATAAAACAATATTTCATGAAAACAATATTTCAGTAAAGTGCCCAAATTCACAAAGTCTGCGTGCAAGAAGCCCACAAACCTTTCGGCAGAAGATTCGTAGGCGTGTCAATAGAAACCGTATTTGGGGGTAATTCGGGGTATCACATACTGTCTATGCCGAGGTGTGCGAGAAGGAAGGAGCAAAAGAGTAGTAGTACCTCTGAGGATTCTCTGCTGCTCTTAAGTTCGTCTACCATAGCTGTGAAACTAGCCTCATCCTTGAGTTCGCGGAAGACCGCATACAAAAACCAGATGGCAATATTCCAAAACTCGCCGTCCCGAATTCGTTTAACGGGAGCCGCCTGCTCAAGGTAGGATGTTATCTCTCGCATTATTTCAAAGCTTCGCTCCGTCATAGAGTGGGTAACAACCCCCCGTGCATAAGCTTGGGATGTCACCTTGAGTTCCTTAGACAGATCCGATATATCAAGGTTGGGAGTTGATATTTCTCGGGACTTCAGTGCGCTATCTTGCCCTGCGACGAGTTCTGCGTTCTTGCTTTCAAGAGACGATAACCGTGCTTCCAGCTCCTTAATGGTATGTCTAAGGTTTTCGGTCTCCTTCGCATACCTGAGGTTTTCTTCCTCAAAAGCTTCAATCTGGGACAAAAGCTCCTCTTGGCCAGCGGAAAGTTCTTTGATTGTCTCATCTCTTTTTTGGATCTCTCGCATTAGGAATGCCTCTTTGGCCTCTTTTGGCAATTTCTCTTTCGAATCAGGGTCCTGTGCGTTGAGTTGCTTCAAACCTTCGTTGATTTGCTTTGTGTCTTCGATAAGTCGCTGTGCAAGATCTCCGCTTCTCCTTGCGGCCATTTAATTCCCCTCCGTTTCCGACGTTGCCGCTATTTCTCTAGCAAGATCGAGAAACTGCTTTGCTGCATCACTCGTGGGATCGTAGGTGCCAATGGGTTTGCTGTCAAATTGAGCATCACTTACTGCGTTGAGTTTCCGGAGTACAGTCTTGGCAAAGGGATGATGAATGACCGCTGGCATTGTTTCGATGAAATCTTTGGTAGTCTTTGTGCGATAATCAGCCATGGTAATAACGAACATCTTGATGGCGAGGTCTTTGTTGATTTGCCGTACGGAGCTAATTGTTTTCAGTAGGAGCTTTACGCCTTCCAGTGAAAATTTGCTTACAGCTATGGGAACAAGACAAGAGTTGGCAGCTGCTAATCCATTGATCGTTAAGAGCCCCAAAGAAGGGGGGCAATCTATGAAGATGTAATCGTACTCACTGAGATACTCTTGCGATGCACGCAGTGAGTTCCCCAAAACCATTTCTCGACTGATGCGCATGATGAGATCCATTTCAGCTTCGCTCAAAGCGATGGTTGCCGGCACGATATCGAAGCCGAACTCACTTTGAACAATGGCTTCATGAATAGGCAGGTTGTCGATTAACACTTCTGTGATGGTGGCCATGGCCAATGATTCTGCATTGATCCCGATTCCTGTAGAGGAATTTGACTGGGGATCCAGGTCGATTAAGAGAACCTTCTTGCCGAGTTTTGCTAAGGCTTCACTGAGGTTAATCGAGAGGGTGGATTTCCCCACACCGCCTTTTTGGTTCACGATAGCAATCGTTTCGGGGAGCCTTACGTTTGTATTTGCTTCTGCGGCTGTATCTCGGATGTACTCGTCTACATCGCTCACTTTTACTCGCCATTGGGCGCCGATTTTACTTGCCGGCAAGACTCCGCTTGTAATCAGTTTGTGGGCAGTGTTGTAGTGTACGTCAAGGTAATCGGCGACTGATTTTACCCCTATAAGATACTCTTCGTTTCCCATGTTTTCCACCTCACATTTCACTTTTGTTCACATGAACACTTCTACCCACATTTTGAAACTCCTTCAAGTGAACGGAGAAATACTCAGCTAATTCTTATCTGGTTTGACGCTCTTGAAGAGCGGCGCTGCCCTGGTAGCCATCTCTTTGTTGGTGGAATTGATGAGTATTGACAAACATAGAGCGCAGAAGGGACTTTGACAACGCTAGTTGCCATCCTAATTTTGGAAGGGAAACACCTATAACGAAGTGAAGTGAGAGGCAACGCTTCTAGGAAAAGGGGGTTGTTTTTCGTGCTTAAGACGGAACGGTGGATTGTTTATCCATTGCTGATGCTTTCTTTATTTAGTTCGCTGGTCGGTGTTCAGGTGATTCGGGCGCAACAGGAAATAATGGATACCTTGACTGTGAGATCCCTTAGTGTGGTGGGTGTAGAAGGGCAAGTCCTTGCATCAATCGGTCCTGGTCCAAATGGTGGTGGGGTCGTAACAATCTTTGACGAAAATGGGAGACTTGGGATGGTGATCGTTGCTGATTCAGAATATAGAGGTCTTGGAGTTGTCAAGGAAAATGGTGAATTGGGTATATCGATCGGCTCAGACGGAAACACTAGTACGATCGAAGGGTATGGGAAAAATAGTAATATTGCGTTCAGTATTACTCCATCGAAGTTGACGTATTACAGGACAATGGCAAATGGTATCACGGAAATGGGCAGTGAGCTTGATGAAAGAGGACTAACTATTAGAGCCATCGGGGGTAATCCAACTACTCGATATTCCGTTGACGAAATATGGAACAATAATTATACAGGAGTAGGATCCTTTAAGCTTCCGAGAAATACGACGATCCGTTCTTTTTAGGGATGGGAGTGAAACTTTGAACGTTGGGATCGTCAAAGAGAGGCCTATATCGAGAGGGGGATGAAGGTGCCAAAAATTAGATGGGAAAGTCTTGCTACCTTAGCAGTAGTTCTTCTCATTTTGACCATCGTTGGTTACAATGCCTACGAATACATCGCGGGCCGAGTGACAAAACGAGAATCAGACGCAGCTTACAGCATGCACCAAGAAGAAGTCAAGGAATGGAGCGTTCTGTATGATGTGATTGCTATGGATGATCCAATTTATGACCATTTGGACGAAGACAGTTTCACAATGAATATTAGCGAGGCTCTCGTCTCATCAGGAAAACCTGTACTATTTGAAGGTAGTCTACTTGACATTTATGAAGATGGCGGTATCTACTATACTTTGTTTTACGGATTCTATCCTTTGCTACCGAGAAGTCAGCTTCTAGGTAGGAGAATGGCGCTCGATGGCGAACATATGTGCTAGAGGTGATACGATGAATTCTATTTCGCTACAGACAGTGGAACCCGTTCAACTCGTTGAATCAGGGGATCCGATCGTTGCGTATCCATCGGGGGCAAAAACAGATAAAGATATACTTGAGATGTGGTTATGGGGCAAAGCTGAGCTAACCCAGAAGAAGTATATCCAAGTCACTCGGGATTTCTTTGTCTGGATCCAAAAGCCAATACGAGGCATCACACTGCAAGACTTGCAGCACTATGCGAATTGGTTACGCGAAGAGGAAGAACAGAGCCACAATACGGTAGTGGGGAAGATGTTTATCCTTAAGAGCCTCTTTGCCTTTTCGACAAAGCTCGGATACACAAGATTCAATGTAGGGCTTCCCATTGACCATCTTAAGTTCGATGATAAGCTGGCCGGGAGAATCCTATCGGAACGAGAAGTTCATCAAATGATTAGCGCCGAGAAAGACGACCGAAACCAAATCATTCTCATGTTCTTGTATGTCACTGGCTGTCGCTGCGTAGAGCTGTGTAACTGTAAGTGGGAGCATTTATCAGAGAGACTCGACGCTGGAGACGTATGGTTCCCCGAGACCAAGAATAACGAGTCGAGAACTGTCTTTCTGTCGCCATCGTTTTGGCAGACACTGATGGAATACAGAGAATGGGCTAATGACAGTCCATATGTCTTTAGCTCCAAAAAGCGCAACTTACAGCTCACACCAAAGGCAGTTTGGGATGTAGTGAGTCAGGCAGCCAAGAAGGCAGGTATAAGGAAGAACGTCTCGCCTCACTGGCTACGGCATAGCCATGTGTCTCATTCGCTTGATCGAAAAGTGCCAATTCACGTTGTTAAAGACACGGTTGGCCATAAGGATCTGAGTACAACCGGTAGGTACGCTCACGTTAAGCCACTGGATTCATCTGCTCGGCATCTGGGAGTCTAGGTTTTCGGGCGATTTAAGGTGGATTCGGTCAAACTGTTAAGGTGTGATCAGATGAATCAAAGCTGATTCTGCCCCAAACTCCGTAGAAATTGAAAAAGACAGCTCCAAATAATTCTGATAGAATGAATTTGACAAAAACACCACTATCAGGTAATCAAAAGGAGCTGTCACAATGAAAGTATATCAGGAA
>Ga0265293_10007373_pt1 | contig 16970 bp, 11 predicted proteins | sample Munlanlewell138R_FD_192505 | JGI IMG/M metagenome (GOLD analysis project Ga0265293, IMG submission 192505) | Leachate microbial communities from a municipal landfill in Southern Ontario, Canada - Leachate well 138R | ecosystem: Engineered > Solid waste > Landfill > Unclassified | place: Canada...
ATGAATGAGCGGGTTATCCGCTATTGTGAAGGTTACCCGCTTCAAGATGACTCTAAGCCGATCGATTAAAAAAAGTTTAAGCAAAAAAGGGAATTAGCCAAGATTTTTTTACTTTTTAACTTAATAAACTATATTTGTTTTGAATTTTCATTACCTTCGCATTCGAAAAAGAATGTAGTGCATGAATTCTGAATCGGATATACGAAACTTCAACAACCTGTTTAATGAATATTATTCGCGCTTTGTTCGTTTTGCGATGGGATATTTGAAAGATCGGCCCGTTGCGGAAGATTTTGTATCGGAAGCATTCACTCTTTATTGGGAAAACAGAGAGAACCTTTTACCGAATACCAATGCGCCGGCTTATATCTTAACCATTGTAAAAAACAAATGCATCAATCATTTGCATCATGAACAAATTCGTTTGAGAACAGAGAAGGAAATGACCGAGCATGCCGAATGGGTGTTGAATACGCGGATTTCCACCTTGGAGGCGTGCAATCCGGAAGACCTCTTTTCGGACGAAATGCGCGAAATTGTCCGCAAAACGGTAGATAAATTGCCATCGAAAACACGCCGGATTTTTATCTTAAATCGTTATTACGGCTTCCCATATCAAGATATCGCCCAAAAGATGAGTCTTAGTCCTAAAACGGTTGAATATCATATTTCCAAAGCTCTTAAATGTTTGCGCATTTCTTTGAGGGATTTTATTTTTCTTTTAGTAGTTTTCTCTTTGTTTTGATTAAAAGTCCACTTTTCTTTTAGGGATATCCCTCCCTCGTTTGTTATATATATACAAGGGATGAAATTTTCACGCATGAACAAAGAACTATTATATCGTTTTTTTGAAGGAACTGCTACCTTAGAGGAAGAGCAACGGGTTAGGCAGTGGGTTGAAAAATCGGAGGATAACCGAGCATTGTTTATGCGTGAAAGGAAAATCTACGATGCACTTCTTTTGGTATCTCCACAATCTTCATTAGAAAACAAAAAAGAGGTTGGCACGTCTCTATGGATGGTTAGTACGGCTGTAGCTGTATTTTTATTGCTCTTGGTTAGCGGATTGTACTGGATGCGTATTAGGGATGAAAGGAATTTTGCAGCACAATATCATACACTTCAAGTTCCTGCGGGTCAGCGCATGAAACTGATTCTTGCAGACAATACCAATGTATGGTTGAATGCCAATACCGTCTTTAGGTATCCTTCCACATTCTCAAAAAAAGATAGAACGGTGTATTTAGAGGGTGAAGCCTATTTTGAGGTAAGCAAAAATAAGGAAAAACCTTTTATCGTAAAGACGAACGGAGGAGATATCAACGTAACGGGAACTTCGTTCAATGTGAAAGCTCGTTCAGAGCATCAACTATTCGAAACTTCTTTATTTGAAGGTAGCGTCGAAATATATGACAATCATCGAAAAATGGTTTCGTTGAAACCCAATCAGCAAAGTTTTTTTAAAAATGGGCAATTGGTAGTATCGCAAATTACCGATTACGATCAGTTTCTTTGGAGAAAGGGGCTCATTGCTTTCAACAACAAATCGTTGGAGGATATTTTGAAAACCTTATCCGCATATTTTGACGTGCAAATTCGCATTGAGGCCCAATCGTTACCGAAGAATACCTATACGGGAAAATTTCGCCAGTCCGATGGCATCGATTATGCGTTGCGCGTATTACAGAAAAGTATTCGTTTCAGATATGAAAAAGACGACGAAACAGGAATCATTTACATTAAGTAACCATTTAAAACATATTTGCCTATGAAATGATATAATGTATCGAGAATAAAAAAACCGATAAGTGCGGCAACACTTATCGGCTAAATTTAATCAACACAATTAAATTCATTAACTGTATTAACTAAAAACATTACAAATGTATGAATAAAAACAATTCAAAGGGTAATTGTTTACTTAAAAAATTACCCGGCAATCATTTTTTGAGAATTATGCGAACAAGCATTATTTTATTGTTTACCTGCGTCTTTTGTTCTATGGCAGAATCGGCATTTACCCAAAACGCCAAAGTAACCATTAACAAACGCAATGCATCCATTAAAGAGGTGCTAAACGAAATTGAAACACAAACCGATTACCTGTTCATCTATAACAATGAAGTAAACACAGACAAAAAAGTATCGGTAAGAGCGAAGAGCGAAAGTGTATCGGATGTATTGAACAACATCTTGAGAGCTACGGATATTCGTTATACGATGGAAGGAAATCACATCATTCTCTTTGTGGAAACGGAAGAAGAGTCTGCAGAAGATACGAACGCCTTGCTTGTACAGCAGCAGAAGAAAACGATAACAGGGAAAGTTGTCGACATTAATGGCGAACCTATTATAGGCGCTAATATAGTGGAAGTAGGTACAACCAATGGTACCGTAACGGATATAGACGGAAATTTCTCTTTAGACGTTGCCGAAGATGCGGTGATCCGAATTTCCTACATTGGTTATATGGACCAACAAATCAACACGAAAGGGAAAACCAATTTCAATATTGTTTTGCAAGAAGATATTAAAGCTTTGGAAGAAGTGGTTGTGGTAGGATACGGAACGATGAGGAAAAGTGATTTAACAGGAGCAATATCGTCTGTAGATAGAGAGAAGATAAGCAAGAGAAATACATATAATTTATCAGAAGCTCTTCAAGGTCAGGTTGCGGGGATTAATATTCAAAAATTCGGAGGAAATGCAGGTGCCGGTTTACAAATGAAAATTCGAGGAGTTAAGACTTTTGGAGACAATGAGCCCCTTTATATTATTGATGGATTCCCTGGAGATATTAATAATGTAAGTCCTCAAGATATTTTGTCTATGGAAATATTAAAAGATGCAGCAGCAGCTGCTATCTATGGTTCAAGAGCAGCAAATGGTGTTGTTTTAATTACAACAAAGGGAGGAGAAAAGGGAGATGTGAGAGTTGAATTTAACTCTTATTTAAGTGTTACTAATATTGCCAAGAAATTGGAACTTTTGAATGCTTCGGAGTATCGAGACGTTCATAGGCAAATGTATGAAAATTGGAATATGTTTGCTTCTTCTGAAGATCAAATACCACTTCCGCCTTATATAACAAAAGAATCGGATGTTGATACTGATTGGCAAGGTGCAATGCAAAGAAACGGATTAGCTCAAAATTATACAATAAGTGTACGTGGAGCATCTGATAAATCAAATTACTCAATATTTTACAACAGAGTTAATGAGAAGGGAGTTTTCTTAGGGAACGACTATCGTCATGATAATGCCAGAGCAAAATTGAGTTTGAAAAAAAATATTTTTCAATTTGATGCAAATTTGATTTTTAAATATACCGATAATCGCCAGCCCCAATATTCTTTGAAGGAAATGTATATGATTTCTCCCTTAGTGCCAATTTATGATGAGAGTCAGCCATCGGGATTTGGATTGACTAATTTTGATGGCTTGCCTAATAACCGTAACGTAATGGCAGATTATCATTTTCGTTCTGCTTATGATAAAAGTTATCTTACTACCGGGAATGTATCTCTTACTATCAATTTCACTGATTGGTTGAATATTAAAAGTAATTATCAATATCAAGGAGAACATGAAAGGACCATGTATCATGAACCGGTTTATGTTGCAGATATAAGATCTAAGAATGAATATCCATATCATAGTGAAGGAAGTTATTATTGGGAATCACAAATTTTTGAAAATATTCTTTCTGCGAATAGAAAGTTTAAAGACCATTCTTTTAACATAATGTTAGGCAATTCGGTTGATACGAGAAGTTATCAATGGAATTGGGTTTCAGCAGAAGGTAAAACGCTTGTATATAATGTTGAGAACAATAAATTGGTAACAGAAGAAAAACCTTCAGGTTTTCTCGATCCTAATTTTTCTACTATTGGTGCAGGCAAGGGAGGTACTTTTAGTGGTGATGGTTCAAAATGGGAATATCGCAGAGTTTCTTTTTTTGGACGGCTAAATTATAATTATGCCGATCGATATCTTTTCCAAGGAACATTTCGTTATGATGGTTCTTCTAAGTTTGGCTCCGAAAATCGATGGGGGACATTTCCTTCAATAGCATTTGGATGGAGGATTAGTGAGGAAGAATTTTTCCCTGAAGATGCTTTTTTTACCAATTTAAAATTAAGAGCAAGCTGGGGGCGCTTAGGTAATGAAAGTGCTTTGGGATATTATGATTTTCTTGCTCTTATTTCTACTTATAATACAAAATATCAGGGTTATGTGAAAGGAATTGGTGAAAATCCATGGCCGGGAAGTATCGCACGTGGTCTTGAAAATCGAACTCTTAAATGGGAAACTACCGACAGTAAAAATATAGGATTTGATTTTAGTTTTTTACAGAATAAGATGACGGGAACCTTAAATTATTACAATAACGAAACATCAGATTTGTTAATTACAAAGGTGTTACCTCCTTCTGCAGGATTAAATAACCCTGTTTTAAATGTAGGAAAGATTCGTAACAGCGGAGTGGAATTAGAGCTTAATTGGAATGATGTAGTAAATGCTGATTTTAATTACGGAGCCGGATTTAACGTTAGTTCCTTAAAAAATAAAGTTCTTAATTTGGCAGACGAAAATCAGGTTATATATGGAGAAGGTCTAAAATATGGAACAGAACATTTTCCTACTCAGACAAGAGTAGGAATGCCTATAGGTGCTTTTTATTTATACAAAACAGATGGTTTATTTCAGAATGAAGAAGAGGTAAACTTGTATAAAAGTAAAGATGGAAATTTATTACAACCTAATGCTCATCCTGGAGATATTCGTTTTAAAGATATAAATAATGATGGGGTAATTGATGAAAACGACAAAGAATATTGTGGTAGTGGAATGCCTAAGGTAGAAGCAAATTTAAATTTAACTATGCAATATAAAGGGTTCGATTTATTCTTACTTTTTAGCAGTGCTTGGGGGCATAAACTATATAATGGTAATAAGTATTTTTATGAAGGAATGAATTCAGGTTCAAATTTCCTTAAATCTACGCTAAAAGCTTGGACTCCCACAAATACATCAACCAAAGTGCCACGTGCGGTTTATCAAGATCCAAATGGAAATTTAAGAGAATCGGATCGTTTTTTAGAAAAAGGTGATTTTATTCGTTTGCGTCAATTACAATTAGGATATTCGATACCTCAGAATATTGCAGAAAAAATGTATTTGAATAAATTACGGTTTTATGTAAGTGGAGAGAATTTGTTCACAATTACTTCTTATGAAGGTATTGATCCTGAATTTGCTCGATCAAGTGTGTTGAATTCAGGTATAGATCGACATATTTATCCATTTACTCGGTCTTATACATTTGGTTTACAGTTAACATTTTAATTAAAAAATTATGAGAAAAACATTTTATATATTTCTATTTATAACCTTGCTGTTTGCTGCATGTGATGATTATTTGACTCTTGAATCTCCGGATCAGCTAACTTCTGCTAATTTTTGGAGAAATCTACAAGATGCAGAGGCAGGATTGGCTGCTGCTTATTCTCAATTAGAATATTCAATTGATACTTGGGCTTTTGCAGAAGTTAAATGGCCTGTAGAAGCCTATAGAGAGGATATTATAAATATTGGGAAAGATGCAATGAATTATCCGAATTGGGTTGAATTATATCATTTTACTTATACTAATGGCAATTCACAAATAAGTGAGTATTGGTGGAACAATTATACCGGTATAAGTTTTGCAAATCAAGTGATTGAAAAAGTTTCGCAAATGTCTGATGAGAAAATTAGCCCAACTGCAAGAAATCAAATTGTCAATGAAGCCTATTTTTTAAGAGGTTATTACCATTTGAAATTGTTACTCAATTGGGAGGAAATTATTATTCGAGATAAGTATATTACTGATCAGAAAGATTTGAGTAAAGCTACCTCTTCGCGAATCGACGCATGGGATTTTATTATTGATGATTTTAAAAGAGCAACACGCCTACCTGCCAGTTATGATCCCGATAATGTAGGAAGAGCTACGAACGGAGCTGCTTATTCTTACTTGGGATTTGTTTATTTGACAAGAGCTTATGAAGAACCAGGTAAGAAACAAGAGTTCTTAGAGCTTGCTGTTAATGCTTTTCAAGAAGTAAAAGGTTATGAGCTGGAAAAAGACTTTTTAAGTATGTTTTCAGGAGATAATAAAAATTGTAAAGAATCTATTTTTGAATTGCAATTTTCAATGAGTACTGCTAATGGAGCTAATTATCGCACTCAACTTCATAAGTGGATGGCGGCTGAAGAACTGGGTGGATGGGATGAAATATTGCCCAATAGTATATTAATGGATGAGTATAAAAAAGAAGGACAAATTTCCACTAAAGGTCTTTATGATAGTCGTTTGTATCAAACTATTTTTTTCCGATGCGATTATTTTAATGATGGGAAAGGTAAAGTTTATGGGTATGATTATGATGATTGGTTTTCAATTGATGGTGTTCCATATGACCGGCCTGTTTTTCGTAAATTCCTTCCTAGTACCTTGGAAGGGCTAAATCAAAACTATTGCGCTATTAATATTCCTTTAATGCGTTATGCAAATGTTTTGTTGATGAAAGCGGAGGCTTTAAATGAAATGGGCAGAACAGAAGAGGCGATTCCTTTAATTAATGAAGTAAGAAGAGTACATGGCGATATGCCGCCAATGGCAGGGAGTACGGAAGAAGAGGTTAGAGAGCAAATTGAACATGAACGTATGATTGAGTTTCCTTTAGAAAATTTTCGTTGGTATGACTTGAGAAGGTGGGATAAGCTTTCTGAGGCAATGCAAAAATCAGGGAGAGATGGATTTAATGTAGAAAAAAATTCATTTTATCCAATACCTCTTACAGAAATAAATGCAAATGATAAACTTTAATTGATTAGATATTTGATAGGATATCGATATCCTATCAAATATCTTTTTTGTTACAGATATGTTTAGGGTGATAAGTTTTATGATAATGGGGATAATTTTGGGTTATAGTTTTAAAAACTATACAATATCTTTTATTAATCAATTAATTAACGTCCTTATTTGGACATTATTATTCATTTTAGGGCTTGAGGTAGGGAGTAACTCGGATATAATAAAAAATTTGAAATTTGTAGGAATAGATGCTTTTGTTATTTCAGTAGGAGCTATTTTGGGAAGTGTTTTGATGGCTTGGATTTTATGGAAATCAATAAACCGATACAAGTAAAGATAAAAAATCTATTTTTAATGAAGGGGAGTATTATCATTGTTGTTTTTTTTGTAATAGGTTCTTTATTGGGTTATTGGAATATTTTTCCTGTTGATTTTCTAAATAGTCAGATAAGTTATTATGTCTTATGCCTGCTTATGCTTTGTGTGGGCTTTAGTTTAGGCAACGATGTTAAAATATTAAAAAGTTTCAAAAGCTTTAATCATCGATTGTTTTTATTGCCTTTAGCTACTATTTTGGGAACTTTAATTGGTTGTGGTGTTGTTGGTATTTTTTTGCCCCATCGAACGATTGCCGATTGTATGGCAGTAGGAAGCGGGTTCGGGTATTATTCTTTATCGAGTATTTTTATAACGGAATATAAAGGAGCTCAGTTAGGGACAATTGCTCTTTTGTCTAATATTTTAAGAGAAATTTTAACGTTATTATTAACACCTATTTTGGTGAAGTATTTTGGCAAACTTGCTCCTATATCTGCAGGTGGAGCTACCACTATGGATACTACTTTGCCGATTATTATGCAGTATTCCGGTAAAGAATATGTGCCAATTTCTGTTTTTCATGGTTTTGTTACCGATTTTAGTGTTCCTTTTTTGGTAACTTTATTTTGTTCTTTTTAAAAGAATCTGTTTTTCTTAATTTTTTATTAATGGGATGATGATTTTTTCTTGAGTGTAAGCAACAAAATAAAAGTTATGTACTTACAGTAGACCTCTTTAAACGTTCCTTATATTAATATATTTACGAGAATGAATTTTGCAAAATATTAAAAAAATGAAGAAAAAAATCTTTTTACCTTTTTTATTTTCATTAATTTCGAGTCTGGGTTTTTCTCATCATCAAATTGAAACTAAAAAAGAACCTTGGCAAGATCCTCAAGTAAACGCCATAAATAGAGAGCCTATGCATTCATATTTTATACCCTATACTTCGGAGGATCTGGCTTTGGAACAAGCTAAAAAGCCCGTTCCTGAGTGTTTTCGATTAAATGTAAAAGGCGAAAGACGCATTACGTTGAATGGTATTTGGAATTTTCGGTGGTATAAAAACCCAAAAGAATGTAATGACGATTTTTTACATTTTAAATATTCTTATGATAAATGGGCGAAAATAAAGGTTCCCGGAAGTTGGGAACTGCAAGGTTTTGATACCCCTATTTACACTGATGTGAGATATCCTTTTCCTGCAAATCCTCCGTATGTTCCCGATGATTATAATCCGGTAGGTGTGTATCAACGATATTTTTCCATCCCGGAGAGTTGGGAAGGAATGGATGTATTTATCGATTTCGAGGGAGTAGAATCGGCTTTTTACTGTTGGTTAAATGGGAAACTTATTGGTTATAGTGAAGATAGTCGACTACCTGCACATTTTGATATTTCTCATCTATTAAAAAAGGGAGAAAATAATCTAATTGTCAAAGTTTTTAGATATAGTGATGGGTCTTATCTCGAAGGCCAAGATTATTGGAAATACAGTGGAATTGAACGTAATGTATATGTATATGCCCGTCCAAAAAGTCGAGTAAAAGATTTTCACTTAATTCCCTCATTGACAAATAAATATCAAGATGGCGAATTTGATGTGAAGTTGTATTTAAATCAACCTAAAAAAGGGCAGAGAATAGATGTTTCCTTATATGATAATGAAAATAAAATGGTGCATTTTCAGTATGAGATAGTTTCCCCATTCGATACTCTTATATCTTTTACTGAAATATTTCCCGATATACACAAATGGAGCGCAGAATCTCCTTATCTTTATAATATGGTTGTAACCATGCGCAATGAAAATAGTGAAATACTTGAATCATTTTTTCACCCTTTCGGTTTTCGTAAAATTGAAATACGTAATGGGGTTTTTTTACTAAATAATAAACCAATTCAGTTTAAAGGAGTGAATCGTCATGAGCATGATCCTGTAAATGGACGAACGATTACCATTGAAAGCATGGTAGATGACATTGTTTTAATGAAACAATTTAACATCAATGCGGTTCGTTGTAGCCATTATCCGAATAATCCTGAGTGGTATATGTTATGTGATAGATTAGGAATTTATCTTATTGATGAGGCAAATTTGGAAAGCCATGGAATGGAATACCACCCAGATCAAACATTAGCAAATTATCCGGATTGGGAAAAACCTTTTATAGAACGAGTATCGCGTATGGTTAAGCGAGACAGAAATTTTACTTCGATATTAATATGGTCCTTGGGAAATGAATCCGGTTATGGGCAAAATTTTGAAACCGCATATCACTGGACAAAATCTTTTGATATTACTCGGCCTGTTCAATATGAAGGAGCACGAACAGAGGGTTTATCTGATATTTATTGTCCTATGTATGCGCGTATTTGGCACTTAAGGAGATATGTTCATGAAAGGCAAGATCGACCTTTGATTATGTGCGAATACGCGCATGCAATGGGGAATAGTGTGGGTAATTTACAAGATTATTGGGATGTAATTTATAAATATGACCAATTACAAGGAGGCTTTATTTGGGATTGGGTGGATCAAACATTTACAATGAAAGATGATAAAGGTAATGATATTTGGGCATATGGTGGTGATTTAGGATATGTAGGGGTACCCAATGATTCAAATTTTTGTGCTAATGGTTTGGTTGCAGCAGATAGAAGTTTTCATCCCCATATTTGGGAAGTGAAGAAAGTTTATCAAAACATTTTATTTGAACCGGTGCCTTTTTCATCGAATCAATTAAAAGTAACCAATCGTTTTGATTTTATTTCTCTTTCGGATTGTTATTATCGATGGTTGATAGAAGCTGACGGTGAGATGATTCAGCAGGGAGAGGGAGTTTTTCCGGAAATTGCACCGGGAGAATCTCAATATATTGATTTGCCTATAAAAGCTTTACCTTTGGATAACAAAGAATACTTTTTAAAAATAGAGGCATTAACTAAACGACAAACATTTGTATTGCCAAGAAATCATATTGTAGCTATGGAACAGTGGCAATTGCATAATAAATATGAGTCGCAAGAGATTGCGATTTTGCATGAAAGTAAAAATGAAAGTCAATTACAAATTGAGGAGGATGCAAATCGTATTATTGTATCGGGTAATAATTTTTATCTCGTTTTTCAATTGGCAACAGGGGAAATGAGTAGTTTGGTTTATGGTGGAAAGGAAATGATTAAAGAAAGTTTGACTCCTAATTTTTGGAGACCTCTTACGGATAATGATGTTGCTAATGGGACATTGTCACGTTGTGGAATATGGAAAAATGCAGGTAAAGAAATCAAACTTATTGATATAAATTATACAAATGATACACGTTGTTCTAATGTATTTGTTGCTACAAAGTATCATATGCCAAAATTAGATGCTATGCTACAAATAGAATATTCTGTTTCTTTTTCCGGGAAGATTGATATTTCTATGCACTTTATTCCGGGTTCTAAACCATTGCCTGAAATTCCACGATTTGGTATGCATATGGTTATTCCATCAGAATATGAAATATTCAGTTGGTTTGGTAGAGGGCCACATGAAAACTACGCCGACCGCAAAACATCAGCGGCTGTAGGGCTTTATAAATCATTGGTATGGGATGAATTTCATCCTTACGTACGCCCACAAGAAACAGGTAATAAGTGTGATGTACGATGGTTTGCATTGCAAAATAAAGAAGGGAGCGGAATTCTTATTGTGGGAGAAAACTACTTAAATGCGAGCGCATGGAATTTTACTCAGGATGATATCGATTATGTCCCTTTTAATGTAGAAAGAAAGCATGGGGGCAGTGTTTGTAAAAAAGATTTAATATGGATAAATATAGATGATTTACAAATGGGTGTAGGAGGAGACAATACATGGGGAGCTAAAGTGCATCCAGAATATACAATAACGCCCGAAGAACGGATATATTCTTTTTCCATTTACCCTCTTTATACCGGAGATAAAGCATCAGAAAAAGCACAACAATTTAATAGCATACATAAATGATGACAAATAATCGTTTTTTTTATTTTTTGTTATTTCAATTAAGTCTGTTTTCTATATTTTTGGGCAATGCGAAAAATGATATTCTACATGAGTATTCCAATATTTTGAATATATCTTATACTCCTGATTTGTCATCTCGACATATACAGGGTTGTTTTGTTGATATGGGATCATGGATGGGATTTTCCATTCCTCAAAAAAATAAGTGGATAAATGGCTTTTGTGGCCCATTTAGCATTTCTGAATATCATTGGTTGGCAAAATCTGCAGTTAAAGTAACTTTTAATGCTGAACGCGATGCGTTTTTTATTCCCGATTCTATTAATTATTATCCGGGAGGAATTTATATTGCAGCTTCTTCGTCTTATGGAACACTTAAACAAACATTGATTTTTATTGATTCTTATACTGCATTATTACATGTGTATCCAAATGATGTTTCCGATTTATTTTTTACTGGAGATGGTTGGAGAGATGGAACAGAATTTACAGTTTCAGGAAGGAAAGTAGTTGTTTCTTCAAGTTCAAATGAGAAATACCTTATCAGTTTTCCTGAAAATACTACAATTCAATCTGTGAAAAATAATTATGAAGCAGTATGCAAACATGTTTCTTGTGATGGGATATATATTGTTATTTCACAGATTTTCAATGAAGATAATAGGAATTCTGATATTTTGGGGAAAGTGGATTCATTATTGGTAAATCCAAAATATTATGTTCAGCAGAATGCAGAACGATGGAATGCCTATATTCAATCTGTTTTACGGAAGGATCTAAAACCGGAATATAATCGTATAGCCGTAAAATCGATTGTGACACTTGTATCAAATTGGCGTACCGCAAAAGGAGCATTGCTTCATGACGGGGTTGTGCCAAGTCATGCAGTACCTTATTTTATAGGTTTTTGGGCATGGGATTCATGGAAGCACGCTGCTGCATTAGTGCGTTTTAATCCGGAATTGGCAAAAAATCAGATACGTTCAATGTTCGATTATCAAATGGAAGATGGCATGATAATCGATTGTATTTATGTAAATCCTGATGAAAATAATTGCAGGAACAGCAAACCACCTTTAGCTGCTTGGGCGGTAAATGAAGTGTATGAAAAAACAAAAGATCTCGATTTCTTGCGAGAAATGTATCCTAAGTTATTAAAATATCATATGTGGTGGTTCCAAAAGCGCGATCATGATAAAAATGGAATTTGTGAATTTGGTTCGGTTGATGGCACTTTAGAAGCAGCGGCATGGGAAAGCGGGATGGATAATGCAATCCGTTTTGATAATGCAAGTATAGTGAAAAATGATTCGAATGCATGGAGTATGGATCAAGAAAGTGTGGATTTAAATTGCTATTTAGTTCTAGAAAGAGATTTACTTCAAAAGTTTTCTAATATCTTGGGTGAGTCTTCTGTCGAAAAAATTAATAGAGAACAAATTGCGAATTATTTTTTTGATGAAATATCCGGTTTTTTTTATGATAAAAAGTTGTCTGATCATAGCTTCATTAAAGAACAAGGATGTGAAGCTTATAGTGCATTTTGGACTCGAACTGCTACTCAAGAGCAATTTAACAAGGCATTGCCTGTTTTGAAAGATAAGAATAAATTTTCCACTTTTATTCCGTTTCCAACTGCAGCAGCAGATAATCCAAAATTTAATCCGCAAGGATATTGGCGGGGATCAATATGGTTAGATCAAGTTTATTTTGCAATAAAAGGCATTCGAAATTATGGTGTCTCTGAATTAGCTGATGAGTATACGAAACAAATATTTGATCGTTTATATGGATTAATAAATTCTGATCCTATTTATGAAAATTATGATCCATATACGGGGAATGGATTACAGGCACCCCATTTTAGTTGGAGTGCTTCACATTTGCTTCTTTTGTATGATGACCTGACTGTTGATAATTGATTTTTTGAAGTATAAGGTATCATAAAAATTCATTTTTTCAACATTAATCCCGGAGGTAAATTCCGGGATTTTTTTGGTGAAATACATGGTAAATAGCTAAGTGGTGAAAGTCCACGATGGGGTTTATAGTTGTGCCAATCATTAGCTGAAACAAGGGAGTCCATTTAAAGACCCATGGATCAGACCCAATCAAATCTGGATATAACGGTTTGATTTGTGCCAGTGATTTCGGTCTGATAGTGCCACCTTTTTCGGTCAAACCGTGCCACTTTTCACGGTTCGATTTGTGCCACTTTGAAAAGATCAAGTTATCTTGTCCCTAAAAAAAGGATACGGTATGGCAAATAAACTTGATCCGATGGATATAAAACAAATTTTAGTTTTAATTAAAGACGGTTTTAGTAACCGCAAGATTGGTTCCACACTTGGTATATCTCGCAACACAGTAAATAACTATGTGCAGCAGTTTAACTCAAGTGGCTACAACATTGGTGAGCTTTTGAACTTTGATGAGAATCGTTTAAACGAACTTTTCACCGGTAAAACCACAATCGACACTTCCCGTCATGATGATTTAATGCGTTATCTTGAGCGTATCAATGCAGCCCGCAGTCATCCCGGTTTTACGTTTCAGTATCATTACAATGACTATGTAAACAACCCCTACAGCTACACTCAGTTCCCGGAGCATTTTCATCGTAAATACAGCAAGGCAAAGGGCTCTTTGAAGCTTGAGCACATTGCAGGTCATGAGATGTTTGTTGACTTTGCCGGCAAGAAGCTAGAGATAGTAGATAAAGATACGGGTGAAGTGAGACCGGTTGAAGTCTTCGTATCGATACTGCCCTGCAGCCAATATACTTATGTTGAAGCCTCGGCCACTCAGAACCGCAACGACTTTATAAGTTGCTGTAAAAACGCATTACATTTTTATGGTGGTGTTCCTAAGGCAATCGTGTCAGACAACCTAAAGTCAGCCGTTACAAGAGCCGGCAAACATGAACCGGTTATTAACCGCAGCTTCAAGGACTTTGCCAGTCATTACGGTTGTGTCATTAACCCCACAAGAGTGTATGCTCCGCAGGATAAAGCTTTGGTGGAAAATGCTGTACACCTTACCTATCAAAGAATCTATTATCCGCTTCGTGAGATGACATTCTTCTCGATTGAAGAGCTCAACAGAGAGGATCCGGCGATTGCTTACAGAATACAACAAACTGCTCTTTAAGCGTAAAGAAGCCGGCAGACTGGAGCTGTTTCAAACAATAGAGCGAGGCTATCTGAAGCCATTACCCGCTGAGCAGTACGAGATAAAAGACTACCGAAGGGCAAAGGTTCAGAAAATGGGCTATGTCTATTTTTCACCCGACAAGAGTTACTATAGTGTACCATACCGTTATATAGGCAAACAAACACAAATACATTATACGCAGAAGCATATAGAGGTGTATTACAATCATCAGCGCATTGCCATACATCAAAGGAATCACGCTACAGGCAGCTATAACACTAACTCAGATCACCTGAGCAGTACGCATCAAGCATACCTGGGCCGGAATCCGGATTACTTTAAAAATAAAGCAGCAGCACATGGTGAACATGTTGTCGGTTGTGTAGAACATATACTTACATCTGTAGATTATCCTGAGATAGGCTACAAGCGTGTAATCGGTCTTTTGCAACTCCATAAAGCTTACGGCTCGGACAGATTAAACAGAGCCTGTAGAATGGCTTTAAATGCAGGTATACCATCATATACCCGAATCAAAAATATCCTGAAGAATAACATGGATAAAGCAACAATCTTATATAATGAATCCGACAGTGCACATTCGCATATACCGCTGCATCATAATATAAGAGGAGCATCATCCTACAGTTAAACAAATTAGTTAATTATAAACCTATAATAATGAACAACAATCAAACAGTCGAAAGATTAAAACAAATGAGACTCGGAGCTATGGCTTCATTGCATTATCAGCATATCAAGGACAACAGGATAGAGAATGTGACAGCTGATGAATACCCGGCATTGCTAACAGATCATCAGTGGGAAGACCGTCTGAATAAAAAAATAGAGCGTCTTATCAAACAGGCCGGATTTAGAGAACAGGCCGGTATAGCAGATGTTGAATACAATCAGCAACGTAATCTGGATAAAAATATGTTTACACGTTTAGCCACTTTGGACTTTATTAAACGAAAAGAAAACATCATAATAACAGGAGCATCCGGCACGGGAAAAAGCTATCTTGCTCAGGCTTTGGGATATCAGGCCTGTTTAATGGAATACAAAGTATTATATGCAAACACTGCCAAGCTTATAGGCAGACTCAAACTCAGTAAAATAGATGGCACTTACTTGAAAGAACTCTCAAAACCAATAAAAACAGATATACTTATCTTGGATGACTTTGGCCTACATGCCTTTGACAATCAAGCCGGAGAGATACTGTTGGATATTATTGATGAGAGGCATAATCAGGCATCAACTATATTATCCTCACAGATACCGGTATCAGCCTGGTATGATCTGATTGGAGAACAAACAATAGCAGATGCAGTTTTAGACAGGATAGTAAACTCATCACACAGAATAATACTTAAAGGTGAGTCACTTAGAAAAGGAAAAATAAGTACAACTAAATAAAATTATTAACTTTGCCAAATTGATAGTTCAGCCAGTGGGTGGGTATCACCGGAATCACTGGGTGGATATCACCGGAATATCAAGAGTGGCACTATCAGACCGAAATACACACGTTTTTCTTTAAATGTTAAATGGTTACTAGTAAAACAATTTATTTTTTTGGATTACAAATCCTTATTACTGTGTTGATATTAAATTTAAAAGAACAGCGAACGAAAAATTTAATTACGGTTTTTAAACGAAGCTAACGTCACAAAGATATATAAAACTTACCGGGAAATTCGCACTTCTAATTTGAACTTATCAGGTTGATAAAAAAGATCATTTATTCCTATGATTTGAGAGCGAAAAAGAATATTTGTAAACGGTAATTAAGAATGCATCATTTTCGGTAATTTCGAGTGCAGCGTTTTTGGTAACAAGAGTGCAACACTTTCGGTAACAATGATGCAGCATTTTCAGTAACAATAGTGCATCAGTTGCAAAGATAATTTATTCGTTAATATTCTCATTCTACTTTTCTTTGTTTTTTTTCCTGTTCTTTTTTAAAAATTGTTTTTCTGTTAGCCAGACGATAGCTTTTCCCCGATAACTGCAGGAGCTCACATTTAAATAAAATCCTGTCCAGCAGCGCTGTTGCCAGCACCTCATCGTCAAGTGAGCGGGCCCATTCCGCGGGTGATTTGTTGGTGGTGATTATAAGCGATGTGGATTCATATATGCTGTTTATAAAGACAAAGAGAAGGCTCCCGTCATCACGGCTGACAGGTATATTCATCAGATCATCTATAACAATAACATCTGCATTAGTAAGATTTTTATGTTCCCTTTTTGCACTGGCAACTATATCTTTCAGCTTCAGGGTGGTTAGTATTTCATCCATGCTCCTGAAGTAGGCTTTATATCCCTTGTCAATGGCATCGGCACAAAGGCCGGCAGCAATAAATGTTTTACCCACGCCACAAGGCCCCGTGAGCATGAGATTATAGTTCCCATCAACCCAATGCAGCTCCCTTAGTTGATTTAGCTGGGTAGTACTCAAGCCGTTCGATATGCTGTGGTCATACAAATCCAGATCATGTGCCAATGGAAGCCTGGCAGCTTTTAAACGTAATATTTTCTGTCTTTCTTCACGCCCCTTTATTTCCATTTCCAGTACCCGGCTTAGAAAATCATCATAACTCGGCGACTCTTTTTGTGCTTGAAGAAGTATATCCT
>Ga0265293_10007374_pt1 | contig 16969 bp, 12 predicted proteins | sample Munlanlewell138R_FD_192505 | JGI IMG/M metagenome (GOLD analysis project Ga0265293, IMG submission 192505) | Leachate microbial communities from a municipal landfill in Southern Ontario, Canada - Leachate well 138R | ecosystem: Engineered > Solid waste > Landfill > Unclassified | place: Canada...
AAGATACAGTTTTCACAAAACCGAATCCGTTGATGAATTATTGCAGTTTATCGGTAAGAAAAGAGGCTGTCTGTTGTCAGGTGGCGAAGTCGATGTAAATAGAGTTTCTTCATTAATCATAGAGGATTTTAGGACAGGAAAATTAGGCAAATTATCTCTTGAAAGGCCGGAATATAAGGGGCAGGAGTTTTAAAAATGAGAAAAAGACCTGATAAGACAGAAAAAATAAGCCATGAACCCACTTGGAAATATGAAGATTTATTATTGCAAAAAGGATTTAAAAGAATAGCAGGTATAGACGAAGTCGGAAGGGGACCATTGGCAGGACCTGTTGTTGCGGCTGCTGTAATACTTGATAGAAAGAATGAAATACCGGGTATAAGGGATTCAAAGAAGTTATCTGAAAAGAAAAGAGTTTACTTTTATAATGAAATAATGAACAGCGCATTAGCTATTGGTGTAGGAATCGTAGATGAATTGACTATTGATTCAATAAACATACGCAATGCGACTCACTTGGCTATGAAAAAGGCTATTGCTGATCTTCCACTTAGGCCTGATTTTTTATTAATAGATGCGGAAACACTTACAAGTTTGGATATTCCGCAAAAACCAATTATAAAAGGTGATTCACTGTGCTTTTCTATTGCTGCCGCTTCAATTATTGCTAAAGTAAAAAGAGACAGCCTTGTTTCTGCTTATGATAGTATTTATCCGGGTTACGGTTTTTCTAAACACAAAGGATACGGCACTAAACAACATTTTGAATGTATTAGGAAATATGGTATTCTACCTATACATAGAAGGACCTTTTTAAAAAATATTTAGTCGGTGATTATATGAAGATTAATACTTTTAATAAATTAGACAGGACTATTTCCGATGAAATAAATATAAAAAATCTAAAAATAGGAGATATTGTCAAGGGTAGGGTTATAAACAATGAAAAAGGTTTGATAACTCTTAGGACTTCAGGTAACCAATTGATATCGGCTTTATTTCTTCCTGATGAACACTTATTCGAAGGGAAAGTTATTTCCATTATAATAAATAAAATAACCGAAGATAATATTTATGCCAGAATATTAAAAACTGATGGTTTTGATAATAAGATAGAAAAAGACATTAATCATATGATACAAGAATTGGGTATTGGAAAGAGTGTAAGAATTAAAGAAATATTGGAAAACCTTTTAAAATTTCTTCAACCTGTTAATAAAGATAAAATAGAGTATATCAATTACTTACTAAAAACATCTGAAGACATAGTGCTTAATAAAGTTGAAACATTTTCAAACCTACTGATATCCGAGGAAAACTTTTTAGAATTACCCATGGATGTTTTAAACAAACTGCCTTTAACGGAACAACTAGCTGTCTGCCGCGATTATATATCTGATTTAATAAACAAAGCGGATATTGCGGTTTTAAAAGACGGAGATAATGATTTGCTTTTAAAAAATATGGAAGAATCCCTTAACTTAAAGGGAGATGAAATAGATGATATTAAGGACTTGGCTTATAAAATTGATAAAACGATCAGCTCTGCAGAGAACATAAATATAGAGACGATTTCATATCTGCTTTCTAAGGATGTGGAAATCTCACCACAAAATTTATTTGTGTTTGATAACTTAGTTTCAAAAGGCCGAGGACCGGCTGATTATCTTACTGAAATAATTAACGTTTTAAAGGATTCCAATCAACCGGATTTAGTAAAGCTTACAAAAGAATTACTGAATGTATATGAGGAAGCGGATAAGTTTAATAAGGATTCCTATATAAATCAAATTAACAAACTGATTAATACTATGAAAAAGTTGGAGGAGACCTTAGAGAAAAAAGACATAACAAAATTCCGGCTGAAAGATAATATACAAAATTTGAAAAGTATATTATCAATAGTAAAATCAATTAATAAACATTCCAATTATTATAATATGCCTATGATTGTTAATAATTTTAAATCCTCAGCGGATATCTATATCTATAAAAAAAGTAAGAAGGGTAAAAGAATAGATTTATCAGATGCACACATATTAATATCTTTGGATATGCAAAATATTGGCCATATTGAGGGTTTAATACAAGTATCAAAAAATCTGGTAAATATCTCTTTTAAAACAGAAAACAAAATAGTATCAAATCTAATTAATAAATATTCTAAAAATTTTATTGATTTATTGGAAAGCAAAGGTTATGTCGCAGTCATATCAGTTGCGGAAAAAAGGGATGAAAAAATAAATCCGATTTCTTTTGAAAGTAGATTGAATAAAGAAAAAGAGTATAAACAGGGTATTGATGTGAGGTTGTAGTTATGAAGAAAAAAGTTAGGATTAAAAAGGCCGCTGCTATAAGGTATGCAAAAGACGATACAGTGCCTAAAGTAACTGCTATTGGTAAAGGAATCATTGCCGAGAAAATAATCAATACAGCTAAAAAAAATAATATTCCCTTATTTAAAGATGATTCCTTAGTTGATACGCTTTCAATCTTGGAACCGGGGTCGGAAATACCTCCCGAATTATATGAAATAGTTGCAGAGATATTAGTATTCATATGCCATATTGACGCGAAAAGGGGAGAACTGAATGAATAAAAATAAATCTTTGGGTATTTACGGAGAAAAAACTGCAATAAAGTTTTTAGAAAGTAAGGGATATAAAATATTAACAAAGAATTATCGATGCAAAATAGGTGAAATTGATATTATTGCTGCAGATGGAGATACTTTGTCATTTGTCGAAGTTAAGACAAGAAGTTCAGACAAATATGGTCTACCCGGTGAGGCTGTTAACTATAATAAACAAATAAAAATAGTGAAAACTGCATTGCACTATATTACCAAGAACAGATTAACAAAATGGATGAGCAGATTTGATATAGTGGAGATTTTGGTAAATGAGGATAATAGCATAAACAGTATAGAGTTGTTAAAGGATGCATTTCAATATAGTGGTAATTTAGGCTATTAGTTTTTAGGGGATTTGTTATGAAAAATGCACTGGGTATATCTCATGAAATAATTTCAAAATACTTAAAAGAAGGAGACACAGCTGTCGATGCCACAGCCGGAAATGGTAATGATACGTTATTGATGGCCGGGCTTGTAGGTGACGCAGGTATGGTATATTCTTTTGATATCCAAAGCGAAGCCTTGGAAAAGACCAAGGTTAAATTAAAAGAAAACAAACTTGAACACCGTGTAAAACTTATAAGAAGCGGACATCAATATATGGATAGGTTTGTTACCGCTAAAGCCAATGCCGTTATGTTCAACTTAGGATATTTACCTGGAGGAGATCATAAGATAGCTACTATACCCGGTAATACTATTATAGCGATAAAAATTTCCTTGGAGTTACTGGAAGTAGGCGGAGTTATTACAATTGTTGTTTACCATGGCGGAGACAGTGGTTTTGCAGAAAAGAATGCCGTGATAGAGTATGTCAAGCAATTGGATTATAAAAAGTATTCCGTATTATTGATGGATTTTATAAACTGGATTAATTACCCGCCGATACTGTTATATATTAAAAAACTAAGATAAACATTTAGAGTGAAATTTTTTATCTAAGGTCCTATGTTGTTTTGTTTAAATCCTATGGTGAATCTTCATACTTACACAACTTTCTGAGTCTTAAATTGTCTCGTCTGCTTTTAAGGTTTTATTGTATGCATGACACTTAGACTAAATTTGCAGAATAAAAATAAAATAGTTAATTGACCTGATGGAATTAAAAAATAAGAGGATGGTAAATAATAAAACGTGGGGGAATATAATGGAAAACAACATGTTTAAAGAAAAAAAATTTTATGCAGCATTAGAGGAAATCTTTGTAGGCGCAAAAATCGAAGGTGACAGTGGATTTGTTAATTTGCTTAAAATTAAAGAGAAGTATTATTCTTCTATATTAAATCGTTTTAAAGAAGACATTTATCAATGTGATGAAATAAAGGATAGTTTTAGAGAAGAACTATTTGATAAATTATATAGCTTTTTTGAAAAATACTTTAGCGAAAGCGGCAGTGTCTACTTTGTAAAAACTGCGAATTGGCAAAGAGTATATGAAAGAGTTTATACAGACAATAAAGACGTAGTCTTGTTCTGGAAAACTCATATGCTATATTACATTAAAAGTGATATTTTATTTAATAGCATAGATGTTTTGATAGAAGATGAAAACAGCAGCCGGACTTATAACTTTTATTTTGATGCAGGGAACCTGCAATCAAAACAAAATAATGAAAAAAGAAAAGTTATTTATGAGTTTAAGGAGATAAAAGTACAAAACTATAAAGATGAAAATGGGGAGAAAAAACAAAAAAATATCTTTGTTTTTAATGTTATGTATTCCGTTAAAGGCAGAATTACAAAAATTGACCAAATTGTTAAAGAGACTAATATACCTGACACTATTATTAAAAAAGCATTTAAAACTTTTGAAAAACAATCTGAAGTAGATTTTTTCATTAATAAGAATGCACATGATTTTTTAGTAGAGCAGTTGGATTTATATTTACATCAATTCCTTTTAAATGATGAAAACAAGTTTGAGCAATCAAGGTTAAATCAAATAAAATTAATTAAAAAATTTGCATTAAAAATTATAAAATTCATTTCTCAATTTGAAAATGAATTAGTGAGAGTCTGGAATAAACCAAAATTTGTACTAAATAGCAATTATGTTATTTCATTAAAAACTATGAAAAAGTATTTAAATAATAATGATTATGAAAAAATTATTGAGGCAGTTAAACTGAATATAATTAAAAATGAAGAATATAAAAACGATATAATAGAAACAATTAGAGATGTTTATAAACAACCTTTGCAAAAAGTTTATGTTTATAATGTTTCTATAAATGATGAAATTAAAATAAGTTATGTGAAACAGTTTAATACAATAGAAAAACTCAATCAATATCTAAATTCAAAAGAAAACGAGTGTTTTATAGATGAATCAATTAGTGATAGGACTAGGGTATTAGGGGGTTTCTTTGCATCATATTCCGAGGGAAACCTTATCAGGGAAGTTCCTTTCGAATCAATTTATGTAGATACAAAATATTTCTCTACAGAATTCACTCAAGAATTTTTATCAATGCTATCAAATTATTATGATATTGATGATATTATAGACGGTTATTTAATCAATTCAGACAACTATCAATTCTTAAATAGTGCAAATAAATTTGCTGATAAGATAGATTTAGTATATATTGATCCGCCGTTTAATACAGAAGGAAGTTCCTATGCTTATTTAGATAAATTTAAAGATTCAACATGGTTATCAATGTTAAGCGACAGATTAAAACTAACCAAAGGAAAGTTCTTATCGAATAAAGGTAATTTGTTTATACATTTAGATCACCATTGTAACTATTTAGGTAGAATTATTACCGAAGAAGCCTTTGGTAAGGAACTAAATCGTGAAATTATTTGGAATACAAGTCCTTCTTTATCCGGTTTAAAGACAGCTGCAAACAATTTTATCAGGCAACATGATACAATTTTATTTTATTCCGGGGATAATGCGGAGTTTAATAAAATGTATGTAAATTATAAGAATAAAAAAATTGACGGTTTGGGATGGTTGGATATCTTTAAAGATAAAGAAGAAAAGCTATTTATATACAAATATAAAGAAGGCGAAAGTGAGTTATCAAAATTCTATATTGAGGATATTCCGGTTATGGCTATTGGTGATGTTTGGAACGATGTTTATTCTATGATGTACACTCAGAATATGACTAGAGAAAATTGGGGTATTGATAATACTCAAAAACCTGAAAATTTACTGCGAAGAATTATACAAGCTTCAACATATCAGAATGATTATGTAATGGATTATTATGTCGGCACCGGGACTGCAATAGCAGCGGCACACAAATTAAATAGAAAATGGATAGGTGTAGAATCCGGCGATTTTATTGAAGATGTAACATTAAAAAGAATGAAAACTATAGTGATGGGCGATATCAGACCTAAGTTGTCGATAGATATCAATTGGCAAGGCGGTGGGTTCTTCAAGTATTATACTTTAGAACAATATGAAGACACCTTAAGGAATATGAAATACAAGGATAATCAAGTAAGTATTTTCAATGATAAAAGGCCCTTTGAAGATTACATATTTTTTGCTGATAACAAACTGGCTGATGTATTAGAAATTGAAAAAAATAATATTGAGCTCAATTTTGATAAATTATATAAGAATATAGATTGGGCAGAGACTTTTTCAAATCTATATGGACTTCCTATAAAGAAAGTATATTCCAAAAGTTTTATATTGCAAGATGGAGAAGATGAATTACGGATTAATATTGATTTTGCCCATATGTCAAAGGAAGAAAAAATAAAATTTATACAACTAGCTAAATCCTTGTTTTGGTGGGGGGAATAGATGTGGCTAAAACATACTTTGAAAGATTTGCAGAAGGCATATCATATTATGATCTAGGAGAATGGTGCATACCAAATATTACCGGGTTTTCACATGATAAGAAGCTGTTCTCATATCAGGAAAATGCGATTGTAAATTTAGCTAAGGTTTTATACAGTTATTATACTTCAGATAATGGTAAAGAAACTCTTTTTTCAAATTGTGTAGATTTAGGAATGGAAGATGGCTCGTTTAATGTATATGAATTTGAAAGACGGATAGATAAAAGGCGTGGATTGACAAACAAAAGATTTTCATTATTTCTCAATTATTATGAACCTATAATCAAAGAAGATAATACATTTATAGCCGGATATAACTTCTTTAACAGAGTAGCATTTTGGATGGCAACAGGAAGCGGTAAATCAATGGTATTGATAAAAACTATAGAATATCTAAATTACCTGCAGTGGAAAGGTTTAATACCGGAAAAAGACATTATGCTTCTTCTTCCAAGAAAAGATTTAATCGAACAATTCAAAAATGAGGTTTTTGATTACAATAGAGACAAAGAAATTCCTATAGAATTAGTGGATTTAAAAGATTATGAAGAGGATAAATTTTATAAAACTTTACTTAAAAGTATCAAAATTTATTATTATAGAAGTGATTTGATTAGAGACGAAAGGAAAGAAAATATTCTGGATTTTAAAGATTATGATAATAATGGAAATTGGTACGTACTTCTGGACGAGGCACATAGAGGCGAAACCGGAACTTCTGCAATTCAGGATTACATTAGTATTTTGTCCAGAAATGGTTTCTTATTTAACTTTTCTGCCACTTTTACAGATGCCATAGACTATGCTACTACTTGTTATAATTATAATTTAGAAAAATTTATTAAAGACGGATACGGAAAAAACATATACTTGAGTGAATCATACTTCAATTTTAGAAATCAAATTGATGATTTCAATGAGCGTGAAAAACAAAAGCAGGTATTAAAATCTTTAATAACACTCGCAACGATAAAAAAGGCAAAAAGGGAAGGTATGTATCATAACCCATTGATGCTTACCTTAGTTAACACTATCAATACAGATGAATCGGATTTACTTTTATTTTTTAAGAAATTAGAAGAAATAGCCGTGGGAAATATGGACAATGATTTATTTTATGAAACCAAAGTAGAATTGAAAAGTGATTTTCAGTATAAATCATATGTATTTGGAGATGAAAAATGTGATTTTAAATTAAAATTAATTTCCGATATTACTATGAAAGACTTACTGACAAATATATTTAATGCTAAAACAGGTGGTAAAATTGAGATTCTTGAAGGTGAAGAAGGAAAAGAATTGGTATTAAAACTTGAAACATCTGAAAACCCATTTGCATTAATTAAAATCGGTGACGCAGACAAGTTTCAGAGAGAGAAGCTCGGAGACAATTATTCTTATATAAAGAGCTATGAGACAAGGAACTATTTTAAAAATATTAACAGAGATGAAAATATCAATATTTTATTAGGTAGCAGAGGCTTTTATGAAGGTTGGGACAGCAACAGGCCTAATGTTATAAATTTCATTAATATTGGTGGCAGTGATGCTAAAAAGTATGTATTGCAAGCATTGGGGAGAGGTATAAGAATAGAACCTTATAGAAGGCTCAGAAAAAGATTACCTTTGAAGGATGTTAATAAAAGCAATTTATTGGAAACCTTATTTGTTTATGCGACAGACAGAAAAGGAGTAGAAACTGTCCTGGATACAATAGATGAACAAAAAGTTTTTGAAGAACATGAAATAAATATATTTGAAAGCAATAAGAAGCCATTTGATTTATTAATGCCGGTTTTTATGGAAGCAGAGGAGCGTGAAGATATCGCTCGTTATGGTATTTCTAATGAAAGTAAGACCAAGCTAAAGGATTACTTTACATCTATTGATAAAAATGTTTTTATGCTAAAAACCGGAGTAAATGAAACAACATATGAACTTCTGAATAAAAAAATAAGCGATGAATCCTTATTTGAAACAAAACAGCAAAAATACTTTAATGATTATAACATGCTTCTTAAAGATCTAGTTAATCACGTAAATGTTAAAAATAAAGTTGTCAATAATGTTAAAATTTTGACTGATGAAATAAAACATTTTAAACATATAAAAGTCATTAATTTTAATGAACATGAAATCAAAAAAATTGAAGATAAAATAAATAATGTAAGGAATTACAGAAACCTGAGCAAACAAGAAATAGAAACGAAGTATAAAAATGCTGAAATTAGTTTTGATGAAGCAATTGAGTTAGTGAAAAGTAAAGATGAAGAAAGCTTTATTAAAAATGAACAAAAAATAATAATAAAAAGAATTGCAAAACACTATTATATTCCTTTAATTTATTCAAAGGATGAGAAAGTTGAATACATTAAAAATATTATAAAAGTAGAAAGCGAAGTCATTTTTTTAAAAAATTTAATAAAGTATTTAGAAACAAATGAAGTAAAAAGTAAATGGATGTTTAGTAAGATTGTAGAAAATATAGACCGTTTTTATATGGAATACTATGATAAAGCAAATAACAAATATAAAAGGTTCTATCCGGACTATGTATTTTGGTTAGTTGACGGAACTAAATATAAAATTATTTTTATTGACCCTAAATCAACAACATATACAAGTTATCAGAATAAGGCAGATGAATTTGAAAGGATATTTCTCGACAGAGATGGTAAGGAAAAACAATATTACTATAAGAACTATACCATAACTTTTGATTTAAAATTGATTACAAAGGATAAAAATACGGTAACCGCAAAATATAAAGATTATTGGCTGGGGATAGAAGATTTTGGTTGGTTAAAATAACGATACCTTTTTAAACAAGGATCAAAAGTAATATTTTTTATCTAGGATTCTATGTTGTATTGCTTCAGCTATATGATGGATTTTTATGTTTCCGCAATCTTCCAAATCCGCAATTGTTCTGGCTACCTTCAAGATTCTGTTGTACGCTCTTGCGCTTAGATTAAATTTATCAAAAGCTTCTTTAAGTAAGTTTTTTTCAGCTTTACTGATCTTGCAGTATTTACTCATATGTTTTGGTTTAAGTTGAGAATTTGAAAAGATTCCTTGGTTATTATATCTTTCCAATTGTATTTGTCTGGCAATGTTAATACGTTTTCTAATAGATTCAGAACTTTCTGATTTTGATGTCTCGTCTAAATCATGAAATTTTAATGCTTTTACCTCTACTTGCAAATCTATCCTGTCCATTAAGGGTCCGGATATCTTTCCCATATAATTTTTAATTTGAGAAGCAGTGCAGTTGCATCTGCCGCTTTCATCACCGAAAAAACCGCAGGGACAGGGGTTTATTGAAGAAATCATCATAAATTTTGCAGGAAATGTAACTGTTCCATTAACTCTGGATATAGTTACACATTCATCTTCCAGCGGTTGTCTTAGAACCTCCAGCACATGTTTTGGAAATTCCGGCATTTCATCAAGAAACAACACACCGTGGTGAGACAGGGAAACTTCGCCGGGTCTGGGGATTCTTCCCCCGCCTGTGAGAGAAGCAGCCGAAATAGTATGATGAGGTGACCTGAAAGGCCTATTTGTAATTAAGTTTTCATTTTCTTTTAATAAACCTGCCACACTATATATTTTTGTAACTTCAAGGCTTTCTTCAAATGTCATATCCGGGAGTATAGACGGAACTCTTCTTGCCAACATAGTTTTACCTGAACCGGGCGGACCGATCATCATGATATTATGGGACCCTGCCGCCGCTATTTCCAAAGCTCTTTTAACCGTATGCTGACCTTTGACATCTTTGAAATCAAAATCATCAATAGGATTTAGTATAAGATTGTTCATGTCACTGACCGCAGGTTTAATTATTTCCGTATTGTTTAGAAAGTCTACCATTTCGTTCAAGTCTCTAACCGGGAATACAGACAGTTCCTTAACCAAAGCTGCTTCTTTTGCATTTTCATTGGATATTATGACCTGCGCAAAGCCATTTTTTTTGGCTTCTATGCACATAGGCAGGATTCCTTTGATTCCTTTTACGCTTCCATCCAATGAAAGTTCTCCCAAAAATATGGTCCTATCTATATTGTCATCGGGGAAAAACATATTAGCACCCAGTATGCCTGCAGCTATAGCCAAGTCAAAAACCGAACCTTCTTTTTTTATATCAGCAGGTGCGAGGTTGATTGTGATACGTTTTGTCGGGAATTGAAAACTTGAGTTTTTAATTGCCGCTCTTACTCTTTCTTTGGACTCTTTTATAGTGGCATCAGGCAATCCGACAATATCAAAACCGGGTAATCCATTTGATAAGTCAATTTCTACATTTACAATATAACCGTTTATTCCATAAATCGAACAAGAATGTACTTTATATATCATTAAAACGCTCCTAATGTCAGTAATAAATATATATATTCCCTAGAAAAACGATTTTACCTTCTAAAAATAAATTTTTCTTATAAAAATTTTGACATTTGTTTTTATTACATTATTATAATATATGTGATATTATTTCATAAGCAAGCTTTTTTACATATAAAAAAAAGAGGTATGATATGAAGGATAAAAAGTATTGCATTTGGCTTTCCGGGCTTCCAACAATAGGTTCCAGAAAATATCATCAGTTGGTGGAATACTTTGGTAATGCCGAGAAGGTTTTTAAATGCAGTAAAAAAGAATTGGAAGAATCAAATATAATCAATAATGATACAATAGATTTAATAACAGCAAAAAGAGATATAAGTAAAATAGATAATTATATAAGCAAATTAAAAAGTAGCAATATATCGGTTTGTACTGTAAACGATTCTGAGTATCCTGATAATCTGAGAAACATTTATGATCCGCCGCCGGTATTGTATATAAAAGGAGAAATAGTTGAAGAAGATTTTAATTCTTTTGCTGTTGTCGGATCAAGAAAAGCGACGGAATATGGGTTAAAAACAGCTTTTCAATTTGGCAAAGAATTAGCTGAAGCAGGTTTTACAGTTGTTAGCGGTATGGCGTTGGGAATTGATTCATCAGCACATAAAGGAGCGTTAAAAGCCGGGGGAAGAACAATAGCTGTTTTTGGCTGTGGTTTGAATCATGTTTATCCCAGCAGCGGATTGAATTTAGCCAAAGAAATAATAAAAAAAGGAGCAATTGTATCTGAATATCCATTAGGTTATAATGCATTGCCGCAGAATTTTCCTGCAAGAAATAGAATAATAAGCGGTTTGTCTAAAGGAGTTTTGATAGTAGAAGCAAATAAAAGAAGCGGTTCCCTTATAACTGCAGATTTTGCATTGGAACAAGGAAGGGATGTATTTGCAATACCGGGGAATATAAACTCTCCTAATAGCAAAGGCACAAATGAATTGATAAAAAACGGGGCCAAGCTCACGGATTCAATTTCGGATATATTAGAAGAGTACTATGGTTTTGGAGAAATTGTTATAAATAAAAAGAGGGCATTAGTCGATGAAACAGAGATTAAAATATTTAACTTGTTAAAAGATTCCGGTATGACATTAGATAAGATAATTGATGAATTACCATCGGTAGAATCTTCAAAAATCTTGTCTTCTATAACTCTGTTAGAAATTCAAGGTATTGTAAAACAAATTGATGGTGTTTTTTATAGTTTATAAAGTATTATCAGAATCGCAGTATTTATTATATCTATGAGTAGCAATAGGTAAAATATAAAATACACATAAAAGAGGTGAGGATAATGAAAACGTCTTTAATAATAGTAGAATCACCGACTAAAGTAAAAACAATCAAGAAGTTTTTGAGTTCTAAATATAAAGTGGAAGCTACTATGGGGCATATTAGAGATTTACCAAAAAGTCAACTTGGTATTGACACAGAGAATAATTTTGAGCCTAAATATATTACTATTAGGGGTAAGGGACAGGTTTTAGAAAAATTAAAAAAAGAGGCAAAGAACAGTGAAAAAATTTTTCTTGCTACCGACCCTGATAGAGAAGGTGAAGCCATATCGTGGCATTTATCTAAAATTCTAAGTATGAAAGATAAAGATGTATATAGAGTAGAATTTAATGAAATTACAAAAACTGCGGTACAAAATGCTATAAAAAATCCCAGAGAAATCAATATGGATTTGGTAGATGCACAACAGGCGAGGAGAGTGCTTGATAGACTAGTCGGTTATAAAATAAGTCCTTTACTTTGGAAAAAAGTTAAAAAGGGATTAAGTGCCGGACGGGTACAGTCAGTTGCAGTAAAATTGATTTGCGATAGAGAGAAAGAGATAAAGGCCTTTGTTCCGAAAGAGTACTGGAATCTTTTAGCCAAGCTTTTTCAATTCAAGAGCAATAAGTTAATAGATGCAAAATTTTATGGGCAAAACAATAAAAAAGTAGAAATAAAAAGTGAAGCGGAAATGCAAAGGATTCTTCAAGGATTGGAGGATAAGGATTATATAGTAGAAAAGGTAAAGAGAGGAGAGAAAAGGAAGCATCCGCCTTTGCCTTTTACCACAAGCAGTCTGCAGATAGAGGCCTATAAAAAATTAGGTTTCTCTACAAAAAAAACCATGGTAATAGCTCAACAATTGTATGAAGGTCTTAACATCAAGGGTGAAGGTGACGTAGGTTTAATCAGTTATATAAGGACTGATTCTATCAGGATATCGGAAGAAGCTAAAAATGAAGCGAGAAAGTTTATCATTGGTGAATATGGAGAAAAATATTATAAGAGAAGTTATGTTAAGCCTAAGTCAGGCAATAAAATACAGGATGCCCATGAAGGTATAAGGCCAACTTCAGTAACAAGGGTGCCGAATATTATAGAAAATTCTCTTTCCAAAGATCAATTCAGACTATATAAATTGATTTGGGAAAGGTTTATTGCCAGTCAAATGCAACCGGCTTTATATGACACTGTAAATATTGATATAAGTGCCGGTGATTATACTTTTAAAGCTACAGGAAGTAGTTTGAAATTTCAAGGTTTTCTCAAGGTCTATGAAGAAGGCAAGGATGAAAAAGAAGATAATGTTATACTGCCTGATATAGAAGAAGGGGAAAAATTAAAACTGAAAAAGTTAATCCCTACACAACATTTTACTGAGCCACCTCTTAGATATACGGAAGCAACTTTAGTAAAAATATTGGAGGAAAGGGGTATTGGTAGGCCAAGCACTTACGCTCCTACAATTTCAACTATATTAGCAAGAGGATATATTATAAAAGAAAAAAAGTTTCTTGTACCGACAGAACTTGGTATAACTATAACGGATCTTCTTGTTGAATATTTTAATGATATAATTAATGTGGAATTTACTGCTAATATGGAAAAAGAGCTGGACGATGTCGCTGAAGGAGAAAAAGAGTGGGTGGATTTAATTAAAAGATTTTATCCCCCTTTTGAGGCTGTTTTAAAAAAAGCGGAAGAGTCTATCGGTAAAATAAAAATTGAAGATGAAGTAAGTGACGAGATTTGTGAATTATGTGGTAGAAATATGGTAATAAAGATGGGTAGATTTGGAAAGTTCCTTGCATGTCCAGGGTTCCCAGATTGTAGAAATACTAAGCCTATATTAAAGACTATAGGGATTAAATGCCCAAAATGCAAAGGTGATTTAGTTGTAAGAAAAACAAAAAAAGGAAGGACATTCTATGGTTGCGGCAATTATCCTAAATGTGATTTTGTGACTTGGGATGAGCCGACTGACGAAAAATGTCCTAAGTGCGGAGATATTCTTGTAAAGAAAGGCAGAGGAAAGAACAGTCTTTATAAATGTATCAATGAAAATTGTGACTATGAAAGAAAAGAAAAGAAATAAAAGGTGTGAAGTCAATGAAAACGGTTAAAATTATAGGTGCAGGATTGGCCGGATGTGAAGCTGCTTGGCAATTGTCAAGATTAGGTATTAAGGTACAATTGTATGAAATGAGACCCTATAAAATGACTCCTGCACATCATACCGGTTATTTTGCCGAATTAGTCTGCAGCAATTCTTTAAGGTCAAATAGATTGGAGAATGCCGTCGGTTTGCTGAAAGAAGAAATGAGGATACTGGATTCTTTAATCATTAAATGCGCTGATAATAATGCTTTACCTGCCGGCGGGGCACTTGCTGTTGACAGAATTGAATTCTCTAAAGAAATAACTTCTCTTATTAAAGCTGATGAAAATATTGAAATAATAGAAAAAGAAATAACTGAAATACCAAAAGATGAATATGTTATTATCGCGACAGGCCCTTTGACCTCTGACAGACTTTCAAAAAATATTAAAGAATATTTAGGAGAAGAATATTTATATTTTTATGATGCCGCATCTCCTATTGTAACCTATGAATCCATAGATATGGACATTGCCTTTAAAGCATCAAGATACGGAAAAGGGGAAAATGATTATATAAATTGTCCCTTTGAAAAGGAACAATATACTACCTTTTACAATGAACTTATAAAAGCTGAAAGAATACCATTAAAGACATTTGAAAAAGAGGTAGTTTTCGAAGGCTGTATGCCCGTTGAAGTTATGGCAGGAAGGGGAGAAAAAACATTACTTTTTGGGCCATTAAAACCTAAAGGAATCATAGATCCGAAAAATAATAAAGAACCTTATGCTGTTGTACAATTAAGACAAGATAACCAAGAAGGAACACTATATAATATGGTGGGGTTTCAGACAAATATAAAATGGGATGACCAAAAAAAAGTTTTTTCCTTGATACCGGGATTGGAGAATGCCGAGTTTGTTAGATTTGGTGTCATGCATAAGAATACTTTTATAAACTCACCTAAAGTTTTAGAGCCAACCTTTCAGACCATTAATAATAAAAAACTGTTTTTTGCGGGACAAATAACGGGAGTGGAAGGTTACGTTGAATCAACTGCTTCCGGATTGATTGCCGGTTTAAATATGATGCATACGATAAAAGATCTTTCTCCTATTGTTTTTCCAAGAACAACGGCACATGGAAGTTTAAGTGCATATATTACAGATAGAAGCATTAAAAATTTTCAGCCGATGAATATAAACTTTGGTTTATTCGAGCCGTTAAATAAAAGGTTTAAATCAAAACAAGAAAAAAATTTATATTATTCGAACATTGCCATTGGAGACTTAAAAAAGTTTTTAAGAAATATTGCATATAGTTGAATAAGAATTATCATTATGTTACGATTTCATTGTAAAGATGTTAGATTATTTTGAATTTTCAAAAGCAAGGATATTGGAGGAATTGTTATATGTTTATGGGAACAACTATAGTAGCTGTTATAAAGGACGGTAAAAGTGCAATAGCAGGTGACGGACAAGTAACCTTAGGTCAGAATACAATAATAAAATCCACTGCCAGAAAAATTAGAAAATTACATAACGGTAAAGTTTTAGTAGGATTTGCAGGATCAGTTGCAGATGCTTTTACTTTATCTGAAAAATTTGAAGAAAAACTTGAACAATACAGTGGAAATCTAAAAAGAGCGGCAGTAGAATTAGCAAAAGAATGGAGAAGGGATAAAATTCTTAAAAACTTGGAAGCTATGCTTATAGCTCTTGATAATGAAAATATTTTGATTGTATCCGGTAGCGGAGAAGTGATTGAACCGGATGAAGGTGTTGTAGCAGTCGGTTCGGGAGGCAACTATGCCATAGCTGCGGCAAAAGCTTTATATTATAACACCGAATTGAAACCAAGAGAAATAGTGGAAGAAGCACTGAGAATAGCTGCTTCCATTTGTGTTTATACAAATAATAATATTATTGTAGAAGAGATTTAGGAGGTTATTATGGTTGAATTAACTCCAAGTCAAATAATAAATGAACTAAACAAGTATATAATAGGTCAAGAAAGTGCAAAAAAATCAGTAGCTGTAGCTTTAAGAAATAGATATAGAAGAAATTTACTTCCTGATGATATAAGGGAAGAAATCACTCCTAAAAATATCTTAATGATTGGTCCTACCGGAGTAGGTAAAACGGAAATAGCCAGAAGACTGGCTAAATTAGTAAACGCCCCATTTGTAAAGGTTGAGGCTACAAAGTTTACGGAGGTGGGCTACGTAGGCAGAGATGTGGATTCTATTGTCAGAGACATTATTGAGATGTCTATAAGGATGGTTAAAACGGAAAAAATAGAAGATGTTAAAGATACGGCTCATGATATGGCCTTAGATAGAGTCACAGAGATACTTATTCCACTGCCTGGGAAGCTGTCAAGAATTAGGAATCCTTTTGAAACCTTATTTAATTATGATGCTAAAGAGGAAAACTCTGAAGATAATGCTCAAGAAGACGAAAATATAAAATCAAACAGGTTTTATGTTAAAGAAAAATTAAGGGCAGGAGAACTTGATAAGGAAATTATAGAAATTGAAGTTGAGGACAACTCCTTATCAACTATAGATATGCTTTCAGGTTTAGGATTTGAGCAAATGAGCATTAATTTCCAAGACATGTTTGGTAATATCTTCCCCAAGAAGACTAAAAAGAGGAAGGTCACAATAAAAGAAGCTATCAAAATTTTTACTCAGATAGAAGCACAAAAACTAATAGATATGGATAATGTAGTCGATG
>Ga0265293_10007376_pt1 | contig 16967 bp, 24 predicted proteins | sample Munlanlewell138R_FD_192505 | JGI IMG/M metagenome (GOLD analysis project Ga0265293, IMG submission 192505) | Leachate microbial communities from a municipal landfill in Southern Ontario, Canada - Leachate well 138R | ecosystem: Engineered > Solid waste > Landfill > Unclassified | place: Canada...
ATCGAGAAGCTGCGCTCAAAGCTTTCGAAGATGACGGCCAGCGAAGTGAAGCTGAACATCGTCGAAATCCGCAAGCCGGAGATCGACGCGAAGCTCGTCGCGCAGGGCGTGGCCGACCAGCTCGTCCGCCGTGTTGCCTTCCGCCGCGCGATGAAGCGCGCGGTGCAGTCGGCGCTCCGTCTGGGCGCGGAAGGCATCAAGATCACTTGCGGCGGCCGTCTCGGCGGCGCGGAAATCGCGCGCGTCGAATGGTATCGCGAAGGGCGCGTGCCGCTCCATACGCTGCGCGCCAATATCGACTACGCCGAAGCCGAGGCGCTGACCGCCTATGGCATCATCGGTATCAAGTGCTGGATCTTCAAGGGTGAGATTCTGGGGCATGATCCGATGGCGCAGGACCGTCTGATGATGGAGGCTCAGACCTCCGGCGTGCGTCCGGCACGCTGAGGCTGAGGATAGAGAAGCACCATGCTGCAACCTAAGAAAACCAAGTTCCGCAAGGCCTTCAAGGGCCGGATCAAGGGCGATGCCAAGGGCGGGACCGATCTGAACTTCGGATCGTACGGTCTCAAGGCTCTTGAGCCGGAGCGGATCACCGCCCGCCAGATCGAAGCGGCCCGCCGCGCGATCACGCGCCACATCAAGCGTCAGGGGCGCTTGTGGATCCGCGTGTTCCCGGACGTGCCGGTGTCGAAGAAGCCCGCCGAAGTCCGTCAGGGCAAGGGCAAGGGTTCGGTCGAATACTGGGCGGCGCGCGTGAAGCCGGGCCGCATCCTGTTTGAGCTGGACGGCGTTGCCGGTCCGCTTGCGGCCGAAGCGTTCAGCCGCGCGGCGATGAAGCTGCCGATCAAGACGAAAGTCGTCGCCCGTCTCGGCGACACGTCGCATCTTGGCGGCGAGTAAGGGGTGTTGACCATGGCCAGCAAGATCGAAGACCTGCGCGCCAAGAGCGACGACCAGCTCAGCGCCGACCTCGCCGACCTGAAGCGCGAGCAGTTCAACCTGCGCTTCCAGGCTGCGACTAACCAGCTTGAACGTCCCGCGCGCATCCGCGAAGTGCGCCGCGACATCGCCCGCATCCGCACGCTGCAGGGCGAACGCGCCCGCGTGTCGAAATAAGGAAAGCCACGATGCCCAAGCGTATCCTGATCGGGACCGTGGTCTCCGACAAGACCGACAAGACCGTGGTCGTGAAAGTCGAGCGCAAGGTGAGGCACCCGCTCTACGGGAAGATCATCCGCCGCTCGAAGAAGTATCACGCGCACGACGAGGACAATGCCTTCAAGACCGGCGAGACGGTGCGGATCGAGGAGACTCGTCCGCTGTCGAAGCTGAAGAGCTGGAAGGTGATCGAGCGCGTCCAGGCGGGCAAGACCGCCGCGGTGGAAGCCGACGTCTGAGGTTAGGATTTTGGAACTGCCGGACTGGTTCCGGCAAGCCAGGTAAGAAGGAACCGGATCTATGATCCAGATGCAATCCCAGCTTGATGTCGCTGACAACAGCGGCGCCAAGCGCGTCCAGTGCATCAAGGTGCTGGGCGGCTCCAAGCGCCGCACCGCCGGCGTGGGCGACATCATCGTGGTGTCGGTGAAGGAAGCGCAGCCGCGCACGCGCGTCAAGAAGGGCGACGTGCACCGCGCCGTGATCGTGCGCACCCGGAAGGACGTGCGCCGTCCCGATGGCAGCGTGATCCGTTTCGACACCAATGCCGCCGTGCTCATCAACAAGAACGAGGAGCCGATCGGCACTCGTATCTTCGGCCCCGTGGTGCGCGAACTGCGCGGCCGCGGGTTCATGAAGATCATTTCGCTCGCGCCGGAGGTGCTGTGATGGCTGCCGCGAAGATCAAGAAGGGCGACAGCGTCGTCGTCCGTTCGGGTAAGGACAAGGGCCGCACCGGCACTGTCCTTCAGGTTCTGCCGAAGGAAGGCAAGGTGCTGGTGCAGGGCGTGAACGTCGCCGTGCGTCACCGCAAGCCGACTCAGGAGAACCCGCAGGGCGGTATCGAGCGCCGCGAAGCGCCGATGAACATCTCGAAGGTCGCGGTCGCGGGAGCGGACGGCAAGCCGACGCGCGTGCGCTTCGAGACCAGGGACGGCAAGAAGGTCCGCGTGGCCGTGAAGTCCGGGGAGACGATTGATGGCTGACAAGTACGTGCCGCGTCTTCGCAAGAAGTATGACGAGCAGATCGTCAAGGCGATGACCGAGAAGTTCGGTTACAAGAATCATCTCGAAGTGCCGAAGATCGAAAAGATCACGCTCAATATGGGTGTCGGCGAAGCCAGCCAGGACAAGAAGAAGGTCCAGACGGCGGCTGCCGAGATGGAGCTGATCGCGGGCCAGAAGCCGGTCATCACTCTGGCCAAGAAGTCGATCGCGCAGTTCAAGCTGCGCGAAGGCATGCCGATCGGCTGCAAGGTCACTCTGCGCCGCGAGCGGATGTTCGAGTTTCTCGACCGTCTCATCACGGTCGCCATGCCGCGCATCCGCGACTTCCGCGGCCTGAACCCCAGGAGCTTCGACGGCCGCGGCAACTACGCGATGGGCCTGAAAGAGCAGATCATCTTCCCGGAGATCAGCTACGATCAGATCGAGAAGGTGCGGGGCATGGACATCATCGTCACCACCACTGCCAAGACCGACGACGAAGCGCGCGAACTGCTGCGCCTCTTCGGTTTCCCGTTTCCGCAGGATGCTGCCGAACAGCAGCAGGCCGCGTGAGCAAGTTTTGAGGAAGAGAGCTTAAGTCCATGGCGAAACTGAGTTCCATCAACAAGAACGAGCGTCGCAAGAAGCTCGTGAAGAAGTATGCCGGCAAGTATGCCCGGCTGAAGGCGATTGCCGACGATGAGTCGCTCGACGAGACCGAGCGCCTGATCGCGCGCCTCAAGCTGGCGGAGATTCCGCGCAACGGGAACCCCACCCGCGTGCGCAACCGCTGCGCCACCACCGGCCGCCCGCGCGGCTATTATCGGAAGTTCGGCCTGTGCCGCGTCGAGCTGCGTGATCTTGCCAACAAGGGCATGATCCCCGGCGTCACCAAGTCGAGCTGGTAAGGGATATCAAGCGATGGCATTGACCGATCCCCTGGGTGACATGCTCACCCGCATCCGCAACGGCCAGCGTGCGAAGAAGGACGCTGTCCTCTCGCCCGCGTCGAAGCTGCGCGCCAGCGTGCTCGAAGTGCTGCAGCGTGAGGGCTATATTCGCGGTTATTCGGAAGACGCGACCGGCGTTCATCCGCAGCTGCGCATAGAGCTGAAATATTTCGAGGGTGAACCTGCGATCAAGCATGTCGCCCGCGTCTCCAAGCCGGGCCGCCGCGTCTATTCGGGCAGCAAGGAACTGCCCGTCGTGCGCAACGGCCTTGGCATCACCATCGTCTCGACGCCTCGCGGCGTGCTTTCGGATGCCGAAGCGCGCGCCCAGAACGTCGGCGGCGAAGTGCTTGCGGAGGTGTTCTGATGAGCCGCATCGGTAAAAGGCCGGTCGCCATTCCGGGCGGCGTCAGCGCCGACATCGCGGATGGCGTCCTGACCGTGAAGGGGCCGAAGGGCGCTCTCACGCTGAGCCTCGCGGACGACGTGACCTACAAGGTCGAGGACGGCTCGATCTCCGTCCAGCCCGCGAACGATACCAAGCGCGCGCGCTCCTTCTGGGGCATGCAGCGTACGCTGGTGCAGAACCTCGTGACCGGCGTGACCGACGGTTACACCAAGGTGCTGGAAATCACCGGCGTCGGCTATCGCGCCAACATGCAGGGCAAGAACCTGAAGTTGCAGCTCGGCTATTCGCACGATGTCGATTTCGCGGTGCCCGAAGGCATCGAGATCAAGACGCCGGACAACACGACGGTTGAGATCAGCGGCATCGACAAGCAGAAGGTCGGCCAGGTCGCGGCGGAAATCCGCCGCTGGCGCAAGCCCGAACCCTACAAGGGCAAGGGTATCAAGTATCGCGGCGAGTATATCTTCCGCAAGGAAGGGAAGAAGAAGTAATGGCCAAGCTTTCCCTTTTCGAACGGCGCCGCCAGCGCGTCCGCACCGCGCTCAAGGCGCGCGCGAGCGGGCGTCCGCGCCTTTCCGTCCATCGTTCGGGCCGGCATATCTATGCCCAGATCATCGACGATGCCGAAGGCCGCACGCTGGCCGCCGCCTCGACGCTCGGCAAGGGCAGCAAGGGGCCGGGCGCCGATGTCGAGTCCGCCGCCCGCGTCGGCAAGGCGCTTGCCGAAGCCGCGAAGAAGGCCGGCGTCACGACTGTCGTGTTCGATCGCGGCGGTTTCCTGTTCCATGGCCGCGTCAAGGCGCTGGCCGACGCCGCGCGTGAAGGCGGGCTGGAGTTCTGATGATGCCAGAAACGACGAACACCGAAAACACCAATCCCGAGCAACTGGCCGAACAGCCGGTCGCCGCCGAGCATCCCCAGGGCGGCGAGCCGCGCGAAAGCCGTGGCCGTGGCCGCGGTCGCGGCGGTGAGCGCGGCGACGGCCGTGGCGGCCGCGGGCGTCGCGACGACCGCCGTGGCGGCCGTGGCGGCGACGACGAGGGCGGCGAGGAACTGATCGAGAAGCTCGTCCACATCAACCGCGTGTCCAAGACGGTGAAGGGCGGCAAGCGCTTCGGCTTCGCGGCGCTGGTCGTGGTGGGCGACGGCAAGGGCCGGGTGGGCTTCGGCCACGGCAAGGCGCGCGAAGTTCCTGAGGCCATCACCAAGGCGACGGCATCGGCCAAGAAGAAGATGATCCGCGTGCCGCTCAGGGAAGGCCGTACCCTGCATCACGACGGCAAGGGCCGGTTCGGCGCGGGCAAGGTCAACGTGCGTTCGGCTCCGGCGGGCACCGGCATCATTGCGGGCGGCCCGATGCGCGCCGTGTTCGAGAGCCTGGGCGTGGCGGACGTCGTCACCAAGTCGGTCGGCACGTCGAACCCCTACAACATGATCCGCGCGACGTTCGACGCTCTGAACGAGCAGACGTCGCCCAAGTCGGTGGCGCAGCGCCGGGGCAAGAAGGTCGCCGATCTTCTCGGCCGCGGCGGCGCGAGCGCTTCGGAAGCCGAAGCCGCCGCCGAAGCGATCACGGAGTAAGCGAGATGGCCAAAATCAAGATCAAGCAGATCGGCTCGCCGATCCGCCGCCCGGAAAAGCAGGAGAAGATCCTGATCGGCCTCGGCCTCGGCAAGATGAACCGCGTCGTCGAGGTGGAAGACACCCCGGAAGTGCGCGGCGCTATCGCCAAGCTGCCGCATCTGGTGGCCGTGATCGACTGACCGGAAGGGATGGCGGTGGCAACCATGCGGGTTGCCGCCATTCCGGTGAAGGCCGGAATCCATCGGGCATGGCGCGTCGCTCGGTGAGGCCCCAGCAAACATGGGCTTCCGCCAAAGGGGAGCCCGACGAAAGCGAGTGCAAACCATGAAACTCAACGAACTTCGTGACAACAACGGCGCCCGCAAGTCTCGCATGCGGGTCGGGCGCGGCATCGGCTCGGGCAAGGGCAAGACGGCCGGTCGCGGCCAGAAGGGCGCCAAGGCGCGCTCGGGCGTGTCGATCAACGGCTTCGAGGGCGGCCAGATGCCGCTGCATATGCGCCTGCCGAAGCGCGGCTTCAACAACAAGAAGTTCGCCAAGGACTATGCCGAAGTGAACCTGGGCCTCATCCAGAAGGCGATCGACGCGGGCAAGCTCGATGCGGGTTCGGTGATCGATCACTCCGCGCTCAAGGCCGCCGGTCTGGCCCGTGGCGGCAAGGATGGCGTGCGGCTGCTCCGCAAGGGCGAACTGACCGCCAAGGCCAGCTTCAAGGTCGCGGGCGTTTCCGCCGGCGCCCGTGCGGCGATTGAGAAGGCCGGCGGCTCCGTGGAAGTCCCCGCCGCCAAGGCCGACGCCGAATAACCCACTGACACGTGCGGGCGAGGTGCTTGCATCTCGGCCCGCACCCTCTATGGGCTTCTTCCTTAAGGACGAGGACCGCTGGGCGTAGCGCCCGGCACCCAATCGAGGCGGTTTCCCGAACATGGCATCACGCGCCGACAACATCGCGAGCAACCTGAGCTTCGCCAACTTTTCCAAGGCGACGGAACTCAAGAAGCGGATATGGTTCACGATCGGTGCGCTGATCGTCTTCCGTTTCCTCAGCTTCGTGCCCCTGCCGGGCGTCAACCCGCTGATCCTGGAATCGCTCTATGATCAGACGCGGGGCGGTATCCTCGATCTGTTCAACACCTTCTCGGGCGGCAGCCTTGAGCGCATGAGCCTCATTGCGCTCGGCGTGATGCCCTACATCACGGCGTCGATCGTGGTGCAGCTTGCCGCGTCGCTTCATCCCGCGCTCGCCGCGCTCAAGAAGGAAGGCGAAAGCGGGCGCAAGAAGCTGAACCAGTATACGCGCTACGGCACGGTGTTCCTGACCGCGATCCAGGGGTGGTTCGTGGCCTCGGGCCTCGAAGCCTATGGCGCGTCGAGCGGGCTTCAGGCCGTGGTCGATCCCGGCTACATGTTCCGCGTCGGTGCCGTCATCAGCCTGGTGGGCGGGACGATGTTCCTGCTGTGGCTGGGCGAGCAGGTTACTTCGCGCGGTATCGGCAACGGCGTGTCGCTCATCATCATGGCCGGTATCGTCGCGCAGATGCCGACGTTCGTCGCCAACCTGTTCGAAGGCGGCCGGTCCGGCTCGATCAGCCCGTTCGTGATTGTCGGCCTGATCGCGATGGTCATCGGCCTGATCCTGTTCATCTGCTTCATGGAGCGCGCCACGCGCCGCCTGCTGATCCAGTATCCCAAGCGAGCGAGCCAGCGCGGCATGATGCAGGCGGATCGCAGCCACCTCCCGCTCAAGCTCAACACGGCGGGCGTCATTCCGCCGATCTTCGCCAGCTCGCTGTTGCTGCTGCCGTTGACGATCTCGCAGTTCGCCGGCAACTCGCTGTCGACCGAGAGCACGCTCGGCAAGGTCGTCGTGGGGCTGAACCAGTATCTGGCGCATGGTCAGCCGCTTTACATGGCGCTCTATGCCGCCGGCATCATCTTCTTCTGCTTCTTCTACACGGCGGTCGTCTTCAATCCCGAGGATACCGCGGAAAACCTGAAGAAGAACGGCGGCTTCATCCCCGGCATCCGTCCGGGCAGGAACACGGCCAACTATCTCGATTTCGTGCTCACCCGGATCACGGTGATCGGTGCGGCCTACCTGACGCTCGTTTGCATCCTGCCGGAGTATGTCATCGCGCAGACCGGCATGGCGATGATGTTCCTGGGAGGGACGAGCCTGCTGATCGTCGTCAACGTCACGGTGGACACGATCTCGCAGATCCAGTCGCACCTGCTGGCGCACCAGTATGGTGACCTCATCAAGAAGGCGAAGCTGAAAGGCCGGTTGCGCTGATATCCGGCGCGTCGGCCCGCGCATCGCGCGAATGTCCGGGAAACAAGGGGGTTTGGTCTTGAACATCATCCTGCTGGGACCGCCGGGGGCGGGCAAGGGCACGCAGGCGCAGCGTCTGGTCGAACGGCGCGGGATGCGCCAGCTTTCGACGGGCGACATGCTGCGCGGCGCGGTCAAGGCGGGTACGCCGGTCGGACTTCAGGCCAAGGCCGTGATGGAACGGGGCGAACTGGTTTCGGACGAGATCGTTTCCGCGCTGATCGGAGAGGAACTGGATGCGATGGGGGCCGACGCGGGCGCCATCTTCGACGGCTATCCCCGCACCGAAGCCCAGGCCCGTTCGCTCGACGAAATCCTGGCACAGCGCGGGCGCAAGCTCGATCACGTCATCGAACTCGACGTCGATGAGGACGCGCTGGTCGAACGGATCACCGGCCGTTTCACATGCGCGAACTGCGGCAAGGGCTATCACGACACGTTCGAACGGCCCGCCGCACCCGGCACCTGCGACAAGTGCGGCGGCCACGAATTCAAGCGGCGGCCCGACGACAACGCCGAAACCGTCCGCACCCGCATGGCCGAATATCGCGCCAAGACCGCGCCGATCCTGCCGATCTACGAAACGCGCGGCATCGTTTCGCGAGTCAATGGCATGGCCGAATTCGATGACGTGACCACCGCCATCGAACGGATACTCGGGTAGGGCGCAGTGGCGCGTATCGCGCTTCGCGCCATGGCTTTGCCTGGACTCGCGCTGGCGCTGGCAGCCGTTGCGCCTACGCCCGCGTTGGCCGAAGTTTTCCAGAAGGCGGACAACGGCTTCATCATCCGCAATGGCGCGGTCGTCACTGCGGCGCCCGATGTGGCGTGGCGGACGATCATCAATCCCGCGGACTGGTGGAGCGCCGACCACACCTATTCCGGCGACAGCGCTAATTTGTCGCTCGATCCAGCGGTGCAGGGCTGCTTCTGCGAGTTGCTGCCGTCGGCGCAGTCGCGCAATGCCGCGCCGCGCGGCCATGTCGAACACATGCGCGTGATCTTCGTGGATCACGGGCGGACGCTGCGCCTGTCGGGCGCTTTGGGACCGCTCCAGTCCGAAGCCGTCACGGGAACGCTTACCATCAATCTCAAGCCGGTGGAGGGTGAGGGCACGCGTATCCTGTGGGAATATGTCGTCGGCGGCTATATGCGCTTCAGAACGGAGGAGATCGCGCCCGCGGTCGATCGCGTGCTGAGCGAACAGATGGCGCGGCTGGCGGGCAGGCTCGGCGTGAGCAAAGGGGAAGCGCCGCCGGAAGAGGCGATTCCCGCCGCATCGGCGCCTCCCGTCGATCCGAAGGCGGATCAGATCGGCCGGTGAGGCAGGCAATCGGCGCTTTGACCTTCCATTGATCGTCGGCTATGAAGGAAAGGCAGTGTTACGGACTCCGCCGACATTCGCCGGGGGACGTTGCCTGTGGCCGGGCCGTTGACATTCCACGCGAATCGGCCTAAGCGCGCTATTCATTCATCAGTTGCGGGTCAGTCCGGCAGGCGGTTGCATATGCGCGCGCCGACCGGGCTTTTTGTCTTTGAGGCGCCTGTAAATCGTTGAATGTCAACGCGTTGAGATGGAGGGCCGCAGGCGACTGCCCCCTCTGTGGAGCAGGAGAATTCAGTGGCTCGTATTGCCGGGGTCAATATCCCCACCAACAAGCGCGTAATCATCGCGCTCACCTACATTCATGGTATCGGCGCCGCCAAGGCGCGGCAGATCGTCGACAAGCTGGGTATCGAGCATAGCCGCCGCGTCCAGGATCTGAGCGATCAGGAAGTGCTGCATATCCGCGAAACGATCGACGCCGATCATGTCGTGGAAGGCGACTTGCGCCGCAACACGGCCATGAACATCAAGCGCCTGATGGACCTCGCCTGCTATCGCGGCCTGCGTCATCGCAAGGGGCTTCCCGTTCGCGGCCAGCGCACGCACACCAACGCCCGCACCCGCAAGGGCAAGGCCAAGCCGATCGCCGGCAAGAAGAAGTAAGCATCGCGGCCGGGGCGTTCCCTGGCCCGACTGCTTTTTCCTTCCCGATACTTTGACAGGATTACCGATATGGCACGCGAACCTCAGCGCATCAAACGGCGGGAACGCAAGAACATCACGAGCGGCATTGCCCACGTCAATGCCAGCTTCAACAACACCATGGTCACCATAACCGACGCCCAGGGCAATGCTATCAGTTGGTCGTCCGCGGGCATGATGGGCTTCAAGGGCAGCCGCAAGTCGACTCCCTACGCGGCGCAGGTCGCCGCCGACGACGCGGGCAAGAAGGCCGCCGAGCACGGCGTCCGCACGCTGGAAGTCGAAGTCAAGGGCCCCGGCTCCGGCCGCGAGAGCGCCCTGCGCGCGCTTCAGGCGGTCGGCTTCACGATCACGTCGATCCGGGATGTCACGCCGATCCCGCACAACGGGGTCAGGCCTTCCAAGCGCCGCCGCGTCTGATCGTGCCTTCCGGCGGTTTTCGGACCGCCGGCTGTTTTCGGATCGGCCGCGGCTCCGCAAGGGCGCCGCGGCCGTCGCCGCAAGAATAAGCCCTAGGGCCAAAAATTCATTAGGGGACATCCATGACTGTCAACATCAAGAACTGGCAGGAACTGAAGAAGCCCAACAACCTGGAGGTCAGGCACGGCAACGACGCTCAGCGGCGGGCCACGTTCATCGCCGAGCCGCTGGAACGCGGATTCGGCCTTACGCTGGGCAACGCGCTGCGCCGCGTGCTCCTGTCCTCGCTCCAGGGCGCGGCCATCACCTCGATCAAGATCGAAAACGTCCTGCATGAGTTTTCGAGCCTGGCCGGCGTGCGCGAGGACGTCACGGACATCGTGCTGAACGTCAAGCAGATCGCCCTCAAGATGCAGGGCGAGGGGCCGAAGCGGCTCCAGCTTTCCGCGACCGGCCCGGCCGAAGTCACGGCCGGCGACATCGCGGTGACGGGCGATATCGAAGTGATGAACAAGGATCTGGTGATCTGTCATCTCGATGAAGGCGCCACGCTGAACATGGAACTGACGGCGGATACCGGCAAGGGCTATGTCCCGGCGGTCGGCAACCGTCCGGCCGATGCGCCGATCGGGCTGATCCCGGTCGATTCGCTCTATTCGCCGGTTCGTCAGGTGTCCTACAAGGTGGACAACGCGCGTATCGGTCAGGAACTGGACTTCGACAAGCTGAGCCTGACGGTCGAGACGGACGGCACGGTCACACCGGAAGACGCGGTGGCCTATGCCGCGCGCATCCTTCAGGACCAGTTGGCGCTGTTCGTCCACTTCGAGGACGTGGCTCCGGTCGGCGCTTCGCCGATGATCGGCCTTGCCGCCACCGCGCCGGAAGAAAACGACGCCAACCAGCTCAACCGCTATCTGCTCAAGAAAGTGGACGAACTGGAACTGTCGGTGCGGTCGGCCAACTGCCTCAAGAACGACAACATCATCTACATCGGCGATCTGGTCCAGAAGACCGAGGCGGAGATGCTGCGCACACCCAACTTCGGCCGCAAGTCCCTGAACGAGATCAAGGAAGTCCTGTCCTCCATGGGGCTGCGCCTCGGCATGGACATCCCCGGCTGGCCGCCCGAGAACATCGAGGAAATGGCCAAGAAGCTGGAGCAGGAACTGCTGGGCTGATTCATTCGGTTCAAGGGCAACGGCGGCCGCCCCAAGTGCCGCCAGGTCTGGGCTACCTGATACGGGCCTTTAACGAACGCCGATCCTTTCAGGGAAAGTGGGAACCGGTTTCCCACCCGGAAAGGTCGGTCACAAGAAGGAATAGAACATGCGTCACAAGGTAGGACACCGCAAGCTTCAGCGGACCAGCGCGCATCGCGCCGCGCTTCTGCGCAATATGGCGGCGGCGCTCATCAAGCACGAGCAGATCACCACCACGCTCGCCAAGGCGCGCGAACTGCGCCCCTATGTCGAAAAGCTCATCACGCTGGGCAAGCATGGCGGCCTGTCCAACCGCCGTCTCGCTCATGCCCGCCTGCTGGACGACGCGCAACTGACCAAGCTGTTCGATGTGCTCGCGGCTCGCTACGCGGACCGCAACGGCGGCTACACGCGCGTCATCAAGGCCGGTTACCGCGCTTCCGACGCGGCGCCCATCGCGGTGATCGAGCTGGTCGACCGCGACGTTTCGGCCAAGGGGCAGGATTCCGGCCCGGTGCTGAACGAGGAAGAACTGGAAACGGAAGCCGCATAAGCCTCCGTTCATCCCGAGGATCGCAGAGCGGCCGCGAATGCCCCATTCGCGGCCGTTTCTTTTTCTCCCGGAGATGTGATGATGCCTGCTGGTTCCGCGTGGTCGCCCGTTCCCGTCATCGCGGGCACCCTGCTGGCGCTGGCCGCCCCGCTTGGTGCCGAAAGCATGAAACCGATCGTCTATCCCGAATCCCGCCGCGACGACGTGGTGGAAACGCATTTCGGCGAACGCATTGCCGATCCCTGGCGCTGGCTGGAAAACGATGTCCGCATCGATGCGGACGTGGCGGGCTGGGTTGAGCGGCAGAATGCCGTGACCGATGCCTATCTGGCGGCCTTGCCGCAGCGCGAATGGTTTGCCCGGCGCATGCGTGCCTTGTTCAACTACGAGCGCTTCGGCCTGCCGGTGAAGGCGGGCGGGCACTATTTCTACACCTATAATCCGGGCCTGCTCAATCAGGCGCAACTGTTCGTGCGCAAGGGCTTGCGTGGTAAGCCGCGCTTGCTGCTCGATCCCAACGCATGGGCAAGGGACAATGCCACCGCGCTCGATGCCTGGAAGCCTTCGGACAGCGGCAGGTTCCTGCTCTACGGCGTGCAGGACGGAGGGAGCGACTGGCGCATCCTGCGCGTGCTGGATGTGAAGTCGGGCAAGCCGTTGGCGGACGAGATCCGCTGGGCCAAGTTCACGGACCTTGCCTGGATCGGCGATGAGGGTTTCCTCTATTCGCGCTTCCCCGAACCGGAGGACGGCGCGGCGTTTCAGGCCCTGAACTACAATCAGGCCGTCTGGTTCCATCGCGTCGGCACGCGGCAGAGCGAGGACGAACTGGTCTATGCGACGCTCGATCATCCCGCATACCGTCATACCGCCACGGTCACGCAGGACGGCAAGCTGGCCGTCATCACCAGCGCGACGGGCACGGACGCGCGCCACGAAGTCCATGTGATCGACCTTGCCGGCCGCAAGCGGAACGGATGGCGGGCGCGAACGCTGGTTGCGGGGTTCGATCACGACTGGAAGCTGGTCGAAGGGATCGGCGATGTGCTGTGGTTCGTGACCAACAGCCAGGCGCCGCATTACCGGCTGGCGCAGGCGGATGTTGCCGGGCTGGTTGCGAAAGGCGCCCCGCCCGAATGGCGCGAACTCGTGGCGGAGCGCGAGGAGATTCTGCAACAAGGCACGATCATAGGCCGCAACCTCGTGCTCAATTACCTCAAGGATGCGTCGTCGCGGGCCGTGATCTATGATCTGGGCGGCAAGAGCGTGCGGACGCTGACGCTCAACGGTATCGGCACGGCGTCGGGTTTTCACGGCAAGCCGGGCGATCCCGAGACCTTTTACAGCTTCACCAGCTTCAACCGGCCGCAGTCGATCTATCGGCTTGATCTTGCCACCGGCAAATCGACGCCGTTCGCGGAGCCGAAAGTGGCGTTCGATCCGGCGAGGTTCGCGGTCGAACAGCGCTTCTATCCCTCGAAGGACGGCACGAAAGTGCCGATGTTCATCGTGCGCCGCAAGGACATCGCCGACGCGGGCAAACCCGTGCCAACGCTGCTCTATGGTTATGGCGGGTTCGATGTGGCGCTGACGCCAGGCTTTTCCTCCATCCGCATGGCATGGCTGGAAGCGGGCGGTGCCTTCGCCATGGCGAACCTGCGCGGCGGCGGCGAATACGGGCGCGAATGGCACGACGCCGGAAGGCGCGCCAACAAGCAGAACGTGTTCGACGATTTCATCGCGGCGGGCGAATACCTGATCGCGCAAGGGATCACGCCGAAAGGCGGCCTTGCCATCCAGGGCGGATCGAACGGCGGCCTGCTGGTGGGCGCGGTGGTGAACCAGCGGCCCGACCTGTTCGCGGCGGGCAACGCGGCCGTGGGTGTGATGGACATGCTGCGCTTCGATCGCTTCACGGCGGGGCGTTACTGGGTGGACGACTATGGCTACCCCGATCGCGAAGCCGATTTCCGTGTGCTGCGCGCTTATTCGCCCTATCACAACATCCGCGACGGGGTGGACTATCCGGCCTTGCTGGTGACGACGGCGGATACGGACGACCGCGTCGTGCCGGGCCATAGCTTCAAATATACCGCCGCGCTTCAGTCCGCGAAACTGGGCGACAAGCCGCACCTGATCCGCATCGAAACGCGCGCCGGGCACGGTTCCGGCAAGCCGACCGACAAAGTGATCGAGGAAGGGGCGGACGTGCTGGCGTTCCTCGCGCACTGGACCGGGTTGACGGTATCGGATGATAAGCGTTCAGAAAAAGGGGTAAAAAACTGAACGAAAGCTGCACGGCCAGTTCAGCGTCGTCTCACCAGCATTCTTCTACACGGTCCTCATCGACCGGACGGGTCGTCCGGGCATTGTGAGGACGGACTATGAAGACTGCATGGACCAATGGGGCCAGGGAGAAACTGGCCAGGGCCCTGATCGGGACTGTCGCAGCCGGCGCCATGGCGGTCTCGGCGGCGGCGCCAGCCCAGGCGCGCGATAACGGTATCAGCGCGGGCGAAGTGATCGCCGGGGCGCTCATCATCGGCGGCATCGCCGCGATCGCGGCATCGGCAGGCGGCAAGAAGGACGACTATGCCTATGCGCGGGCCGGTTATCGCGACGGCTACAACAGCCGCTATGGCAACGGCCGCTGGAACGACAACCCGCGCCAGGCCGTGAGCCAGTGCGTCGCGGCGGCCGAACGCGACGCCGGCAGGCGAAGCTGGGGCGGCCGCGCGAATGTGACCGATATCCGCAGCATCAAGGACACGCGCTATGGCTATACCGTCAAGGGCCGGATCGCCGTGAACACCATGGGCCGGGACTGGCGCGCGAGCGACGGGCGTTATGGCCGGGGCTGGAACGGTGACTATCGCGGCTGGAACAGCAACATGCGTGGTTACGACAGCGGGTCGTTCGAATGTAAGATCGAACGCGGCCGGATCACCAAGCTGAAATTCAGCGGCATCAGGGGGCTCTGAGTCCCTTCAGCAGCCACCGGGCGGGCCGGGCTGGAAACAGTCCGGCCCTTTTCGTTCACCCCATGCGGGCGCGGTCGTAAGTGGGCAAGCCTATCGACCAGTGGATCGCCGCGCCGCGCAGGGTGAATCCGGCGAGCGCCGCGACGGGCCAGACCGCTTCCGGCGGCAGGCCTGCCACCGATCCGATTCCCGCCAGCGCGGCGGACAGGGCGGCGGCCGTGACATAGAGTTCCGGGCGCATCAGGATGGAAGGGCGGCCCGCCAGCACGTCACGGATGATGCCGCCGACGCATCCGGTGATGATTCCCATCAGGATCGCGGGCACCATGGGCACGCCCCAGGCCAGCGCCTTCACGGTGCCGAACACGGCGTAGGCGACAAGGCCCGCCGCGTCCGCCCAATCCAGCACCCGGCCTTCCCACCAGTGACGCGGCGTGAACCACGCCAGCAGCGCTATGCCCAGGCACATGGGGGCAACGAAGGGATCGCGCACCCAGAACACGGGCGCGCCGATCAGCAGGTCGCGCACCGATCCGCCGCCGACGCCCGTGACGAGCGCGAAGAACGCCATGGTCACGAAAGTCTGTTGCAGGCGAGCGGCCAGCAGCGCGCCCGTCAGCGCGAAAACGGCGATGCCGCACAGATCGAGCAGCGGGGGCAGGCCGGGATACATGGCGGCTGCCTCCATAGCGGGTTTTGCGCCGGTGGCGACAGGTTCAGATGTGGATGGGCTTGCCCGTTACCGCCATGGCCGCTTCCTTCACGGCTTCCGAATGAGTCGGATGCGCGTGGCAGGTATAGGCGATGTCCTCGGATGTGGCGCCGAACTCCATGGCCTGCGTCACTTGCGCGATCATCGTGCCCGCGACGGACGCGATCATCCAAGCGCCCAGCACGCGGTCCGTCCCGGCATCCGCGATCACCTTGACGAAGCCGTCCGGCTCGCGGTTGGTCTTGGCGCGGCTGTTGGCCATCATCGGGAACTTGCCGACCCTGATTTCGTGGCCGGCTTCCTTCGCGGCTTCCTCAGTCAGCCCCACACCGGCGATTTCGGGCATGGTATAGACGACGCTGGGGATCACGGCATGATTGACGATGCCGGTCTGCCCCGCGATGTTCTCCGCCACCGCGATGCCTTCATCCTCGGCCTTGTGCGCCAGCATGGGGCCGGGTATCACGTCGCCGATGGCCCACACGCCGTCCACCTTGGTGCGGAAATCGTGGTCCGTCTCGATCTGGCCGCGTTCGTTCACCTCAAGGCCGATGGCGTCCAGTCCCAGCCCTTCGGTGTTGGGACGCCGCCCGATGGCGACCAGCACGCAATCGGCTTCTAGCGTTTCCGCCTCGCCGCCTGCCGCCGGTTCCAGCGTCAGCGTGGCTTTCTTGCCCTTGACCAAGGCTCCGGTGACTTTGGTCGAGAGCCTGAGGTCCATGCCCTGCTTTTTGAACAGCTTGCCCGCTTCCTTGCGCACTTCGCCGTCCATGCCGGGCAGCAACTGGTCGAGGAATTCCACGACAGTGACTTGCGCGCCCAGCCTGCGCCAGACGGAGCCAAGCTCCAGCCCGATGACGCCGCCGCCGATCACCACCAGCTTCTTCGGCACGCGATCCAGCGCCAGAGCTCCCGTGCTGTCCACGATCACGCCCTTGTCGTTGTCCACTTCGACGCCGGGCAGGGGCGTGACGGACGATCCGGTGGCGATCACGATGTTCTTCGCGGTGTGGCTCTTGTCCCCCACCGTGACAGTGTGGGCGTCCTTGAACGCGGCGCGGCCTTTCAGCCAGTCCACCTTGTTCTTCTTGAACAGGAAGGCGATGCCGCCGGTCAGTTCCTTGACCGCCGTGGCCTTTTCACCCTGCAACGTGGCGAGATCGAGTTCGACCGGCCCCGTCTTTACGCCGAACTTGGCCAGCGTGCCATGGGCTGCTTCCTCGAACAGTTCGGAGCCGTGGAGCAGCGCCTTTGACGGAATGCAGCCGACGTTGAGGCAGGTTCCGCCCAGCGTCTCGCGCGCTTCGGCGCATGCCACCTTCAGGCCCAGTTGGGCCGCGCGGATCGCCGCGACGTAGCCGCCTGGCCCGGCGCCGATGACAAGCACGTCGTAGTCGTATTCAGCCATTTTCTTTCTCCGTCATCCCGGTGAAAACCGGAATCGCGGGCCGGTATGCGCTTGCCCGCCAGCGGTCCCGGATCAGGTCCGGGACGACGTGTGTGCCTCAAAGGTCGATCAGTATCCGCGTCGGATCCTCGATTGCGTCCTTGATGGCCTTGAGCGCCGTCACGGCCTCGCGCCCGTCGATGATGCGGTGATCGTAGGACAGAGCCAGATACATCATCGGCCGGATCACGATCTCGCCG
>Ga0265293_10007377_pt1 | contig 16962 bp, 31 predicted proteins | sample Munlanlewell138R_FD_192505 | JGI IMG/M metagenome (GOLD analysis project Ga0265293, IMG submission 192505) | Leachate microbial communities from a municipal landfill in Southern Ontario, Canada - Leachate well 138R | ecosystem: Engineered > Solid waste > Landfill > Unclassified | place: Canada...
GTAATTATCTTGAAGAGGTCTCCTCTGAAATTGGCTCTAAGATTGCGGCTTCGACCGCAGTAAAAGAAGCATGCCGTAAAGCAATGCCAACTTTACTCGAACCAATATTCAGACTCGATATAACTTCACCTGAAGAGTATGTCGGAGATATAATTGCAGATTTGAATTCAAGAAGAGGACGCGTTGAAGGAATAGAAAGCATTCTTTCAATGCAACTTATAAAAGCTATGGCGCCTTTGTCGGAGATGTTCGGATACGTAACCGGACTACGCTCTAAAAGTCAAGGCAGAGCCGTTTTCACAATGACATTTTCTCATTATGAACCGGCAGTAATAAAAAGTTTTTATTAATTTCGTATATTAAATATTTTTTGTTTATAAAACTCAGTATTAATTAGGAGCGATGTACTAATGGCTAAAGAAAAATTTGATCGCAGTAAGCCGCACGTGAACGTTGGTACAATAGGTCACGTGGATCATGGTAAAACTACTTTAACAGCTGCTATTTCTATGGCATTGGCCAGAAAATCCGGTGGCGAGAAAAGAACATTTGACTCAATTGACAACGCACCAGAAGAAAAAGCACGTGGAATAACGATTGCTACTTCGCACGTTGAGTATCAGACAGATAATCGTCACTATGCACACGTTGACTGTCCTGGTCACGCCGATTATATCAAGAATATGATTACCGGTGCTGCACAGATGGACGGTGCTATTTTGGTTTGTGCTGCTACAGACGGTCCTATGCCTCAAACACGCGAGCATATCCTTCTTGCAAGACAAGTAGGTGTGCCACGTATCGTTGTGTTTATGAATAAAGTTGACATCGCTGACCCTGAGTTGTTGGAATTGGTTGAGATGGAGCTTCGTGACCTCCTTTCATCTTACAACTTCCCCGGCGATGAAATTCCGATTATCAAAGGTTCCGCTCTGCACGCTCTTGATGCAGGTGCTGCCGACGCTGATTTAGAAGATGAAAGATACCAATGTATTTGGGATTTGATGGATGCGGTTGATACTTATATTCCGACTCCCGTTCGTGACGTTGATAAACCGTTCCTTATGCCGGTCGAAGACGTATTCTCAATTACCGGTCGTGGTACAGTAGGTACCGGAAGAATCGAACGCGGTATTGTTAAAGTTAACGAGGAAATCGAAATAGTAGGTTTCGGTCTTCAAAAGAAAACTACTTGTACTGGCGTTGAAATGTTCCGTAAACTTCTCGATGAAGGTCGTGCCGGTGATAACGTCGGTCTCCTGCTTCGCGGTGTTGACAAAAATGAGCTCGAACGCGGTATGGTTATTTCCAAGCCCGGCTCAATCAAGCCACACTATAAATTCTCGGCTCAGGTTTACGTATTGAAGAAAGAAGAAGGCGGTCGCCATACTCCATTCTTCAACGGTTACCGTCCACAGTTTTATTTCAGAACAACTGACGTTACAGGTTCAATGACTCTTCCTGCAGGCGTAGAAATGGTTATGCCCGGTGATAACTTAGATGCAATTGATATCGAACTTATCACTCCGGTAGCGATGGAAGAAGGATTGAGATTCGCTATCCGTGAAGGCGGAAGAACAGTTGGTGCAGGTGTAGTAACTAAAATTATTGAATAAGAAACAGGGATCGTATAAATCTCAAGGATAATACAAAGTGGCAACACAAAGAATAAGAATTAAATTAAAGTCATACGATCACAACCTGATTGACAAATCATCGGAAAGAATTGTCAGGACAGTTAAGCAGACGGGAGCGGTTGTTTCAGGACCGGTCCCACTGCCCACACGACGCTCGGTTTATACTGTAAATCGTTCGCCGCACGTGGATAAAAAATCCAGAGAACAATTCGAGACAAGAATTCATAAACGTTTAATTGACATTTTCAGCTCAACTCAAAAGACGATTGATGCGCTTATGCGACTCGAACTTCCTGCCGGTGTTGATGTTGAAGTCAAAGTGTGATATAGGAGCTAAGTGATGAAAAGTGCTATCTTAGGAAAAAAAGTCGGAATGACAAGTATTTACGACGAAAATGGCGTAGCAGTGCCTGTTACTGTTATTGAAGCAGGTCCCTGCCATGTTGTAAGTATTCGTACACCCGAACGCGACGGCTATAGCGCAGTACAGCTTGGTTTTGAGTCTATCCGCTCAAATAAAGTCAATAAACCTATGGCAGGCCAATTTAAAAAAGCAAATGTTGAACCCGTAAGATACCTCAAAGAATTTAGAAATCTTGAGAATAATTATGAATTAGGTTCTGAAATAACTGTCAATGAATTCAGTGTCGGTGATAAGGTAAAAGTCAGCGGTACAAGCAAAGGACGCGGTTTCCAGGGCGTTGTAAAACGTCACCACTTTGGCGGAGTCGGTATGCAGACACATGGTCAGAGCGATCGTCAACGTCACCCTGGTTCAATCGGTTCTTCTTCTTATCCTTCAAGAGTTTTTAAAGGATTAAGAATGGCAGGTCGTATGGGCGGTAAAAAAATAACCGTCAGAAATATACAAATATTTGATATTCTACCGGAAAGAAACATTATACTGCTCAAAGGTAGTGTACCCGGACCAAAGAATACTTTGTTGGAAATTGTAAAGGTATAGGCAAAGACATGCAAGTAGATTTATATTCTAAGGATGGCGGTGTTGTAGGGCAAGTTGAATTGCCGGATTCCATATTCGCTGTGGAACCAAATGAACATGCAATGCATCAGGCAGTTGTTGCTTATCTTGCACACCAAAGACAGGGTACAGCCAAGACTAAAATTCGCTCAGAAGTTTCCGGCGGTGGGAAAAAACCCTGGAAACAAAAAGGAAGAGGTACTGCTCGTTCAGGCTCGACCAGGTCACCTGTATGGGTTGGCGGCGGTACAGTCCATGGTCCTAAACCTCATGAGTTTGTATATAAGTTGCCAAAGAAAGTCAGTCGTCTTGCAAGAAAATCTGCCTACTCTCTAAGAGTCGCAGAAAATAATCTTGTCGTAGTTGATGATTTTACTTTCTCAGCTATTAAAACAAAGCAGATGGCAAGTGTTCTCGATAAATTGCAACTGAATAATATGAAAACTTTAATATTACTTCCTGATGTGGACAGCAATATATATATGTCCGGAAGAAATATTCCAAATGTTACAATTCAGCCAGCAGACAAAATTTCTACCTATGATATTTTGAATCATAGAAAAATTTTGATTCTCAAGAGCGCTATTAATAAAATTGAAAATACGTTTGGCAATTAAAAAACGGTAAGAGAAAAATGATACAGTTGATTAAAAAGCCTATAATTACTGAAAAAGCCATGAACCTTGCTCATCTGAGACAGTATGTGTTTGAAGTACATCCAGATGCTAACAAGATTCAAATTAAACAGGCTGTCGAAGAAATGTTCGATGTAAATGTTACAAGTATTAGAACAGTTCGAGTTAAAGGCAAAAACAAAATTCGTATGACTCGCCGCGGTCTTATGAGAGGCAAAACGGCTCTGAAGAAAAAGGCATACGTTACTTTGAAAGAAGGACAAGCGATTGAAATAGTATCAGGTGTCGGCGGAGACACAGAATAAAATTTATTATCAATTTCAAGTAAGTTTTGAAAAATGGCAATTAGAACATTAAAACCGATTACACCCGGCACAAGGTTTTACTCTGTAAGTGAATTTAACGAAATCACAACAGATAAACCTTACAAACCTCTGACAGCTCCGATTAAAAAATCGGGCGGCAGAAACAATACCGGTAAAATTACTTCGCGTCATCGCGGCGGCGGTCATAAGCGTCGTTACCGTATTATTGACTTTAAGCGAAACAAACACGGTATTCCGGCTACTGTAAAAACTATCGAATATGACCCAAATCGTAATGCACGTATTGCTTTGGTAGAATATCAAGACGGTGAATTCAGATATATTCTTGCTCCTGCCAAAATTAAAGTAGGTGATGTCATAGTCTCCGGACCTGATGTTGAATATAAAGATGGAAATGCCCTTCCACTTAAAAGTATTCCTGTTGGTTTGTTTATACATAATGTAGAATTAAAGCCCGGAAAAGGCGGACAGTTCGCAAGATCTGCCGGTGCCTCGGTGCAGCTTGTTGCCAATGAAGGTAAATATGCTCACCTCAAACTACCCTCAGGCGAAATCAGACTTGTTCCAAATGTATGCTATGCTACGCTTGGCAGCGTCGGTAATGCAGATTACGAAAATATACTTTGGGGTAAAGCAGGAAGGTCTCGCTGGTTTGGTATCAGACCGCAAACAAGAGGTATGGCGATGAATCCGATTGACCACCCGATGGGCGGCGGTGAAGGTGCATCCAAGTCCGGTGGCGGTCGTCAACATCCGCGCTCTCCTTGGGGTAAATATGCCAAAGGCTTGAAAACACGTAGAAATAAATCGTCAGATAGTTTAATTATTAGAAACAGAAAGTCAAAATAGTCAAGGATAAAAGAGAATGTCTCGTTCGCTAAAAAAAGGCATCTTCGTGAATTATAAGCTGCTCAAGAAAGTTGAAGCTTTAAACGAAGCCAAAAAAAAACAAGTTGTTAAGACATGGGCTCGTGCTTGCACTATTACACCCGATTTCGTCGGTCATACTGTAGCAGTCCACAACGGGAAAAATTTTATACCCGTTTATGTTACCGAAAATATGGTCGGACATAAATTCGGTGAATTTGCACCTACACGTACTTATAGAGGTCATGCAGGTCATAGAAAAGAACAACGTTCAGCTAAAAAGTGATAAATAGGAGTTTTTTTTAAAATGGAAGCAAAAGCTTTAAAAAGATACATACCGTCATCACCTCTGAAAATGAGACTTGTGATTGACATGATTCGCGGCAAAAATGCGGCTGAAGCGTTAAACATTCTTAGGTTTTCTCCTAAAAATGCCGCCAGAGTCGCAGAACAAGTGCTTCGTTCAGCTATCGCAAATCTCAATGTAAAGGCTGAACAACTTGATGTGGCATTCAATGAAGATGATATTTATGTTAAAACAGCATTTGTAAATGGCGGTCCGGCTGCTAAGAGAATTCTTCCGGCTCCTCAAGGACGCGCTTACAGAATTAAGAAACGTTCAAATCACCTGACTATAGTGGTTGCTACCCCGGATGAAGAAGATAGTACATTCCAAAACGAATCAAGTATTAAGGAGTAAAAAGTGGGACAAAAGACTAATCCGATTGGTTTAAGGTTAGGAATTATTCGTAACTGGGACGCAAACTGGTTCGATGAAAGAAATGTTGCTGAGAAAATTGCCGAAGATTTCAGAGTGAGAAGTTACATCAGAAATCGTAAGAAAAAAGCAGGCATTGCAAGAATTCTTATTGAAAGAACCGCTAAACAAATGCGAATCACTATTAATACTTCTCGCCCGGGTGTTATTATTGGACGCTCCGGTAAAGATATTACACAACTTGAAGAAGAATTAAAAAAATTAACAAGTAAGGATGTTAAAATCCTTATTAGCGAAATAAAACGCCCTGAACTCGATGCTCTCCTTGTTGCAGAAAATATTGCTCAACAGCTTGAAGGCAGAGTGTCATTCAGAAGAGCAATGAAACAAGCTGTTTCTTCGACAATGAGAATGGGCGCCCAAGGTATTAGAATTATGTGCTCCGGACGTTTGGGCGGTGCCGAAATGGCAAGAACCGAACAGTACAAGGAAGGCAGAATTCCTCTGCACACCCTGAGAGCCGACATAGATTACGGTACAGCAGAAGCTTTGACTATCTATGGTATCATTGGTATCAAAGTATGGATCTGTAAAGGTGAAGTAATCGGTAAACAGCAGTAAATTATAAAGATATAACGGAATTTAAGCCATGTTGTCACCTAAAAGAGTAAAGAGACGCAAGACGTTTCGCGGCAGAATGACCGGAAAAGCTTACAGAGGATCTTCTGTTTCTTTCGGCTCATTCGGTTTGAAGGCATTGGAACCTCACTGGATTACCAATCGCCAAATTGAAGCCGCTCGTATTGCTATCAACAGATATTTAAAACGTGACGGTAAAGTCTGGATAAGAATATTTCCCGATAAACCTTTCACAAAAAAGCCTCTCGAAACACGTATGGGTAAAGGTAAAGGTAGCCCCGAAGGTTGGGTTGCTGTAGTTCGCCCGGGAAGAATACTCTTCGAGGTTGACGGTGTGTCGAGAGAACTTGCTGAAGAAGCTTTGAGACTTGCTTCTAATAAATTACCTATTAAAACAAAATTTGTTACACGAACAGATCTGGTTTACAATGAAACCACGTAGCGCAAAAGACCTTAGAGAGCTGACCGATGAAGAACTCTCAATGCTTTACACAGAATCTGTGGAAACTTTGTCGAAGCAGAATTTTCAACATGCGTTGAAACAATTGCATGATACTACTTATTTGAAAATTCTGAAGCACGATATTGCTAGAATTAAAACCATTTTAAATGAACGTTCAAGAGCTAAGCAAAATGGATAACAATACAGATATATTAAATAACGAAATTCAAAATCAGCCCGATAATACTGTTAATGAATCTAACAAGAATGACAAAAAGTCTCATAAGAGATATCTTGTTGGTAAAGTAAGATCAAACAAGGCTGATAAGACGATTATTGTTGCATCGCAAAGACAAGTTATTCATCCTTTATACAAGAAGTATTACAAGGTAACTAAAAAAGTCATGGCTCATGATGAGAATAACGAATGCAATATCGGAGATTTAGTTAAAATCATTGAGTCAAGACCTCTAAGCGCCCGTAAGCGCTGGAATCTTGTCGAAATTTTAGAACGAGCCAAGTAAGCTAAGGAGAAATATCAATGGTACAAGAAGAAACTAACCTGACGGTTGCCGATAATTCAGGTGCAAAGAGAATAAGAGTTATTCGTGTTCTCGGTGGTCATGGCAAGAAGTATGCAAGCCTTGGAGACCTTGTTGTTTGCTCCGTAAAAGCAGCAATTGCAAATGGTGGTGTCAAGAAAGGACAGGTTGTTAAGGCAGTCATTGTCAGAACCGCCAAAGAAGTAGGACGCCGTGACGGTTCATTCATCAGATTTGATGATAATGCAGCCGTTATTTTAAACGATAAAGGCGAGCCGAGAGGCACTCGTATCTTTGGTCCCGTGGCTCGTGAGTTGCGTGAACAAAACTATATGAAAATTGTTTCACTCGCCCCTGAAGTAATTTAAGAATAGGTGTAACAGAAATGAAATTGAAAATAAAAAAAGATGATGTTGTTGAAGTTATCTCCGGTGATGACAAAGGCAAAACCGGTAGAGTTCTTCTTGTTGACCCGAAGAAAATGACAGTGCTTGTCGAAGGCGTCAATATTCATATTAAACACGAAAAGCCCAACCAGAGAAATCAGAACGGTGGAAGGGTAGAAAAAGAATTTCCTATACATTATTCTAATGTTCTTCTGGTAGATTCCGATAAAAATGCAACAAGAATCGGATTTAGAACTGAAACAAAGGGTTCTGAAACAGTTAGAGTCAGATACTCAAAAAACAATAATAAAGTAATTTAATTTAATATTAAGTGATATTTAAAAATGGCTAAGCAGAAAGTACAACAGCAAACAGGCAAAGCAGGTTCGAAAAAAGGAGAATTTACTCCGGAAGGCAAAAGACTGGAAGATGTCAAACAAACCGGTCAATTACCCTACCCGAGACTTGCAGAATACTATAAAAGTACTGTAGTACCTGCACTGATGAATAAATTTCAGTTTAAATCATCAATGCAAGTACCTAAATTGCAGAAAATTTGCCTGAATATGGGTGTTGGTATGGCAACTCAAGACTTAAAAGTCCTACAAAGTGCCATAAATGAGATGGAACTCATATCAGGTCAAAGACCGATTGTAAGAAGAGCCAAAAAAGCGATCTCGAATTTTAAACTACGTCAAGGTATGCCAATCGGTTGTATGGTAACTTTACGCGGTGCAAGAATGTATGAATTCCTTGACAGGTTTATTAATATTGCTTCTCCTCGTATTCGTGACTTTCGAGGATTCCCCGATAAAAGTTTCGATGGCAGAGGTAATTATACAGTAGGCATAAAAGAACAGATTATCTTCCCTGAAATTGATGTTGATAAAGTAAACAGAATTACCGGATTGGATATTACATTCGTAGTTAAATCCGCTTCAGATGAAGAATCATTCGCTCTACTTTCAGAGTTCGGATTTCCTTTCCGTAAGAAAAGTTAAATTTAAAGTGGTATAAATTAATATGTCTAAAACATCAGTAGCCGCAAGAAACGAGAAAAGAAGACGCTTGGTAGCAAAGTTTGCAGAGAAAAGAGAATTTCTGAAAGCAAACGGAGATTATGAGGGCTTGCAAAAGCTGCCCAGAAACAGCTCTCCGACCAGAATGCGAAACCGCTGTAACCTTACAGGCAGAGGACGTGGCGTATATCGTAAGTTCGGATTGTGTAGAAATGTATTTCGTCAGATGGCGCTCGAAGGTAAAATACCGGGCGTTCGTAAGGCAAGTTGGTAAAATATTATTATGGTAAACAAATTATGCCAGTAACAGATCAAATATCAGACTTTTTGACGAGAATTCGTAATGCCGGTAAGGCAGGACACAAAACCGTTGATTCACCTTGTTCGAATATCAGATACCATATCGCTGAAATTCTTAAAGACCAGGGATATATTACGGATGTCGAAAAATTGGATGAAGGATATCAGGGTACTATAAGAGTGACCCTGAGATACTATAAAAGAAAACCTGCTATCAAAAAGGTAGTCAGGATTAGTAAACCGGGAAGACGAGTTTACTCAACGGTTGATGATTTGCCGCGAGTTTACAATGGTTTGGGTGTTGCTATTGTCTCTACATCTAAGGGTGTGATGACTGCTAAGCAAGCACGCAAATTTAATGTTGGCGGTGAAGTTTTATGTACAGTTTGGTAATTTCTGAAGGAGCCGAAAAGTGTCAAGGATTGGTAAAAAACCTATAACAGTTCCGGACAAGGTTAAAGTCAGTTTTAATGAAGGTGTTGTAGTAGCCGCAGGTCCACTCGGAGAGTTACAATATAAAATTCCCGATGCTATTAAAATGGATTATACAGGTAACACTATTACTTTTAGCCGAGAAAGCAATGAAAAAAACGTTCGCGCACTGCACGGATTGTCGAGAGCATTGACTGCTAATATTATTGAAGGTGTGTATAAAGGATTTGAAAAAAATCTGATTATAGAAGGTGTTGGTTTTAAAGCTGAATTGAGAAACGACAAGCTGCTTATGTCGCTCGGCTTTTCTCACCCTGTACTTATAATTCCGCCCGATGGTATTAGTTTTGAATTGCCGTCGGCAAATACAATTAAAATTAAAGGCATTGATAAACAATTAGTCGGACTTATTGCAGCTAAAATCAGGCAAATCAGACCACCGGAGCCATATAAAGGTAAAGGTGTAAGATATCAAGGCGAATATATCCGTCGCAAAGCCGGTAAAACTTCGGCTAAATAATTAGTTCATTATCACAACTGATTAAAAAGTAGAGAGAAATAATAATGAAAGTTCAGTATTTAAAAGCTAAGCGAAGATTGAAAAGGAAAGCTCATGTACGTTCCAAAATATCAGGAACTAATGAACGTCCCCGTCTTACTGTCTTTAAGAGCATCGGTGAAATCTATGTTCAAGTTATAAATGATGTAACCGGCACTACAATTGCATCTGCATCATCTATTGATAAAGAAGTAAAATCTATGATTAAAGACGGTATGACTAAGACCGCACAAAGTCAGATTGTAGGTGATGTCATTGCTAAGCGTGCAAAACAAGCTAATATTACAAAAGTTGCATTTGACAGAAACGGCTATATATATCACGGTAGAGTGAAGGCTCTCGCTGATGCCGCTCGTCAAGGCGGATTAGAGTTTTAATTACGGTAAGGAGAAAATTTAAGTGGCTAATTTTAAAGTGTCGGAACTTGACCTGAAAGATAAACTTGTTTATGTCGGCAGAACCGCAAAGGTTGTTAAAGGCGGCAGAAGATTCAATTTCTCCGCTCTCGTTGTCGTCGGTGACGGCAATGGGCATGTCGGCTATGGCCTTGGTAAAGCAAGTGAAGTAGTTGATGCTGTTACTAAGGCTACCGAAGCAGCAAAGAAAAGTATTGTGAAGGTCAGACTCTCTGACCATACTATTCCTCATGAAATTATCGGTAAATACGGTGCTGCAAAAGTCCTTCTAAGACCTGCAACAGCAGGTACAGGTGTTATAGCTTCGGGTGGTATTCGGGCGGTTCTTGAGCTTGCCGGTGTTCAGGATGTATTAACGAAAAGCCTTGGTTCATCAAATCCTCACAATACCGTTAAAGCCGCAGTTGTTGCTTTGGCTTCTCTCGAAGATGCTACCGGCGTTGCAGCCAGACGCGGTATCAATGTAGAAAAAGTATTGAACGGCTAAGTTGTTGAATAAGCTAACATAAGGTGCAATAAAATGGGTAAACTCAAAATTACTCAAACGAAAAGCGTAATTAAAAGAATGCATAAACAAAAGAAGACTATCGAAGCCTTAGGCCTCGGAAGACCTAATTATTCCAATGTTTTGCCGGACAATCCACAGACTCGAGGAATGATTGAAGTTGTTAAGCATTTAGTTACAGTTGAAGAAGTTTCAGAATAATTAAGATAGTAAGATGAAGCATATTGGTAATTTAACCTACGCGGAAGGAGCCAAGAAAAAGTCTAAAAGAATCGGACGTGGTCCGGGTTCAGGACATGGCGGTACTTCCACACGTGGTCATAAAGGACAAAAGTCCCGTTCAGGAGCCAAGATTTCAAGGTTCAAAGAAGGCGGTCAAATGCCTATTAACAGAAGATTGCCCAAATTCGGCTTCTTCAACAGATTCAGAGTCGAGTATCAAACTGTCAATGTATCAAGACTCCAGGAATTGATTGATAATAATCTCGTAGAAAGTAATAATTTTACTTTCGAATCACTCTATGAACTTGGCGTAATTAAAAAGAAGAATGTACCCTTGAAAATATTGGGCAACGGCGAATTGAAATCGTCTGTTAATGTAAGTGCCCATGGGTTTTCAGAGTCAGCTAAATCTAAAATTGAGTCAGCCGGAGGCACCGTAACAGTAAATGAGTAAAGTTATACAGACAATTCAGAACATATTCAAGATAGAAGAATTAAAAGATCGAATTTTATTTACGCTCGGTATTCTTATAGTTGTTCGGATCGGTGCACATATTACTTTGCCCGGTGTAGATGTCGCTGTATTAAAGTTGTCGGTTGCCAATCAGGACGCGAACACACTCTTTGGTTTGTTTGACTTGTTTGTCGGCGGCGCTTTTTCGAATGCCGCTATCTTTGCTCTCGGCATAATGCCGTATATTACTGCATCCATTATCTTCCAGCTTGCCGGTGTAGTTGTTCCGGAAATTCAAAAGATTCAAAAAGAAGGAGAAGAAGGCAGACGAAAGATTAACCAATACACAAGAATATTAACCGTGTTTATTTCTGCCTTGCAAGGTTGGGGTATAAGCATTAAACTCGCAAGTGACAATGTCAGCGGTTTTCCGGTTGTACCTGAAGCCGGTATATTGTTTACGATAAGTACTATTGTGATTCTTGCAGCAGGCACTATGTTTATGATGTGGCTTGGTGAACAGATTACTGAAAGAGGCATTGGTAACGGTATTTCATTGATTATTATGATTGGTATTATCGCTCAGTTACCGGTAGCTTTGATAAACGAATGGAACCTTGTAATGTCAGGTTCAAGATTGTGGCCCGTTGAGCTTGTTGTTTTAGCTTTGTTAGTTGTTATTATAGGTTCTATAGTCCTTGTTACACAAGGAGCAAGAAGGATTCCTGTTCAATATGCAAAACGTCAGGTAGGCAATAAAGTGTTCGGTGGTACTACTCAATATATCCCGCTTAGAGTTAATACTGCCGGTGTAATGCCTATAATATTCGCTCAATCATTGATGTTTATTCCGAATACGATTGCAACATTCTTCCCGGAAAGTCCGTTTTTTAATACAGTGGCAAGATTATTTGATTTTCAGTCGTTCTTCTATGCAGCTGTATATTTTATAATGATAGTATTATTTACATATTTCTATACCGCTATAATATTTAATCCTAAAGATATTGCCGACAATATGAAAAAACAAGGTGGATTTATCCCCGGAATAAGACCCGGTAATAATACCTCTGAATATATTGAAGCAATATTGACAAGGATTACATTGCCCGGATCAATATTCTTGGGTATTGTAGCTGTGCTCCCTACATTTATCTCATACTTCTTCAAAGTAGATTTGTTGTTTGCATCCTTCTTTGGCGGTACAAGCCTTTTGATTATGGTTGGTGTTGCGTTGGATACACTTCAGCAGATTGAATCACACTTATTGATGCGTCATTACGACGGATTTATGAAGAGTGGTAAGATTAGAGGAAGAGCCGGTATTGGCGGATTTTAAGAATTATTCGGCAGAGTTATCGTATGGCAAAACAAGATTTGATTAGAGTTGACGGAATTATTGACGAAACATTGCCGAATACGCAGTTTATCGTAAAACTTGAAAATGGGCATAAAATACTTGCTCATATATCAGGTAAAATGAGGATGAACTTTATTAAGATTCTTCAGGGAGATAAGGTCACAGTTGAATTGTCACCTTATGACCTGACTAAAGGTAGAATAGTTTACAGATTTAAATAGTGAGTAAGCCATGAAAGTTCAGGCATCTGTTAAAAAAAGAAATCCTGATGACAAAATCGTTCGCAGAAAAGGAAGAGTTTATGTCATCAATAAAAAGAATCCACGTTTCAAGCAGAGACAAGGTTAAATAAAGGAGTATTGTTGTGGCTCGTATTGCCGGTATTGACTTACCAAAGAATAAACGCGGAATTATAGGTCTGACCTATATTTTCGGAATTGGCAGGACAACTTCCGAAAAAGTCCTGAACCAAGCAGGAATTGATTTTTCTAAACGTGTGGCTGAATGGTCTGACGATGAAGTAGCAAGAATCAGATTGGTCCTTGATAATTATAAGGTTGAAGGACAGCTGAGAAGTGAAATTCAGATGAATGTTAAACGTCTCATGGATATTGGCTGCTATCGAGGATTAAGACATCGTAGAGGATTGCCGGTCAGAGGTCAGAGAACTCGTACCAATTCCCGTACCCGTAAGGGTCGTAAGAAAACAGTTGCCGGAAAGAAAAAGGCAACTAAATAATCTCATTGAGATAATTTGTGCATTAAATTTAGGTAAATAAACGTGGCAAAGAAGAAAGTCAAAAAGAAAGTTGTCTCCGATATACATGGTAAAGCATTTATCAGAGCTACTTTCAATAATGTGCAAGTAACGATAACTGATATGTATGGTAATACCCTTTGTTGGTCTTCAGCCGGCAAAAACGGTTTTAGGGGGTCTAAGAAAAATACTCCTTATGCTGCTCAGGTATCTGCCGAAAAGTCCGCAAAAGAAGCCTATGATATGGGCTTACGCAAAGTTGACGTTATGGTTAAAGGTCCCGGCTCCGGTCGTGAAGCAGCCGTCAGAGCATTAGCTCAGGCAGGTTTGGAAATTCACAGTATCGTTGACCGTACCCCTATACCGCATAACGGTTGTCGTCCGCCAAAAAGAAGAAGAGTCTAATTCTCAAGGCATTCATATAATTGTTCACAAAAATAAAGATTGAAATTAATATATGAATACTCAAATGCAAATGCCCGATAGGGTAATCATTGAAGAAACATCTGTCGAATCGCATGGCAGATTTATTATGCAACCTCTGGAACCGGGGTACGGCGTTACTATTGGTAATGCTTTAAGAAGAATTATGCTTTCTTCTATTCCCGGTACTGCTATTATCGGTGTCAAGATTTCCGATGTTCTGCATGAATTCCAGACTATACAGGGAGTTGTCGAGGATACTTCCGAAATTATTTTAAACTTAAAAGAAGTCAGAATTAAGACATCGGATAAAAAGCTTACTAAGGTGATGCTGCAGCTAAAAGGTCCCGGTACTTGGACTGCTAAAGATATTCAGGACGCTGCTCCTAATCTTGAAGTCATGGACCCTGATAAACATATTGCTACCCTTTCTGATGATGCCGAGTTTGATGTCGAGCTAAGACTTGGTAAAGGCAAAGGCTATGTGCCTGCCGAAGAACAGGTTATTACTGATTTCCCCGTCGGTATGCTGCCTATTGATTCAATTTATACACCTATCAAGAATGTTGTGTATGCTATTGAGCCATTTAGAGTAGGACAAAGAACCGATTACGAAAAACTTGTTCTTGATGTTAAAACGGATGGTACCATTTCGGCTCAAGAAGCTGTGCATGCTTCTGCAAAAATTATGAATGACCATATTAAGTATTTCATCAATTTTGAACAATTTGAAGAAGAAATACCGGTGCAGGAAGTCGTAGAAGAAGAAGTTAAATCTGCTGAAAGAAACAGATTGAGAAAAATCTTACTTACTCCTGTCGAAGAACTTGAATTGTCAGTCAGAGCTCATAACTGTCTTAAAGCCGCTAATATTAAAACTTTAGCTGAACTTGTTCAGCTTCAAGAATCTGAACTTCTTAAATTCCGCAATTTCGGTAGAAAATCACTTGCCGAATTGACCGAAGTCGTTATGCTTAACGGTTTGGAATTCGGTATGAGCGTTGAGCAGTATCTGAAAGACGATAAGATTGTTCCGGATGCATATATTGATTAATTATATTGATTGTATTACTGTTGAAATAGAGTTCTAATCATGAGACACTTAGTATCAGGAAGAAAATTAAAGAGAACGAGCAGCCATAGAAAAGCATTACTCGCTAATTTGGCTACCGAACTCTTCAGACATAAGAGAATTAATACTACGGAAGCTAAAGCTAAAGAACTTCGCCCGTATGCGGAAAGTCTGATAACTAAAGCAAAAAATGCTCTTTTAAGAGAAAAAGCCGGTACTTTACCAACCGGACAAAGTATTGATGTACACAGCCGTAGAATAGTCGGTAAACATATCCGCGTAAAAGATGTATTAAGTGAGCTCTTCGATTCGATTGCTCCTTCAGTTATCGAAAGAAACGGCGGATATACAAGAGTTGTCAAAACAGGTATCAGACGCGGCGATGCAGCAAGAACTGCTATTATTGAGCTCGTTGATTTTTCTGCTCCTCAAGACGGCTCTACAGGTATGAATAGAAAGAAAAAGAAGTCTGATGCTAAAGCGACTGCTAAAAGTAAAATCGCCAATACTCCTAAGCCGGTAGTTGAAGCTGAAAGAAACGTTGCTGATACGTCTGCAAATGTGGCTGAAGAGACATCTGCTTCTCAAACTGTTGATACTGTTGAAGCAATTGCTGAAAACAACCCTGTTGCTGATATTGTAAAAACTGAAGATGTTGCCGATAATAATTCTGAAAATTCTTCGGATGGCGATTCTTCAGAATCAGAAAAAGTTTAATTACATTTTTGTATATATGATTTTCAGGCTGTCCCCAATGACCAGAGTATTTGGCTTAGTTTGTGGACAGCTTGTTTTATTATGATATTATCAGTACGCAATATAGTAAAGTCTTTTCAAATTAAAGGCGAAGTTAAAACTGTTGTTTTAGATAATCTCTGCCTCGATGTTGAACAGGGACAGTTTGTTGCACTGACAGGTCCCTCCGGTGTCGGTAAAAGTACTTTGTTATATCTGCTCGGTTCTTTGGATAAACCGGATTCCGGTGAAATTCTGCTGCAAACAGAATCCGGTATGATTGATATAAGTAAACTTGATGAGTTTAAGTTGTCCGGTCTGAGGACTAAGTACCTCGGCTTCGTATTCCAATTCTTTCAATTGTTACCTGAATTTACAGCTGCTGAAAATGTGATGATACCGGCTTTGATCGCAGGGCGTAGTCGTAAGTTTGCTTCTGACAAAGCTGCTTATTTGATTGATAAGGTTGGCATGTCGCACAGGATGAATCATAAACCTTCTGAATTATCCGGTGGTGAACAACAAAGGATTGCCATAGCTCGTGCTTTGATAAATGACCCTAAGATTATTTTGGCTGATGAGCCTACCGGTAATCTTGATGCAGCAAATTCCAAAGCTGTACTTGAATTGTTAGCCAAAATCATGGAAGAGTATAATTTAACCTGTATTGTCGCAACACATAGTAATGACGTAGCCGAAAATGCAGCCAGAATCTGTACAATGGGTTACGGTAAAATATTGAGTGATTCACTTGGCACAGTTTGACATGTAAGTAACGACAGATTGCGGTTTCAAATTTCTCCGCATTTTTAAACCGATAAGTCGTTATATAATATAATGATTATTTTGAAAACTTTTTTTTAAAATATATTTGGTTAGTTTGCAAAAAACTATTATTTTTGTATTTCTGTATTTTGCCGACAAAATAATCTTTTGTGGTGATTAAGGAAATTAAACTTAGGAGTAAATATAAATGAATGTTCGCCGTGTTTATGAGTCAACTATCATAATTAATGCCGCTTTAGAAGATAATGATATTGATGCAGTTATCAATAAGATTACTACTTACGTAGAGAATCATGGCGGTGTTATAATTGAGACTGATAAGTGGGGACGCAAAAGATTAGCATACCCGATTAACAAAAAATATAACGGGTACTATGTGCATATTGTATTTGAATCTTTACCTGTCAACCTGCCCATTATTGAACGTTTCTTTGTTTTAGAAGACACCGTACTCAGACATTTGACTCTTATGTTGCCGGATAGACTCCGCCAACATAGAAAAGAAAAAGCTTTAGCCGAAGGCAAAGAGTCCGGCACCAATCTTGTATCCGGTACTGATGCTGCTGTAAAAGTAGAACCAAAAGATGCCGATGTCAAAAAAGAAGAAGTCGTCAAAGAAGAAAAAGTTGAAACTGTAGAAGCTTAATTTCTTATTCGTATAGAATTTTGAAAAGAAAAATAACGTAGGATAATAAAATGAAAGTGATTTTAAGAAAGGATTTGGTTAATCTCGGCGGTATGGGCGAAA
>Ga0265293_10007378_pt1 | contig 16961 bp, 13 predicted proteins | sample Munlanlewell138R_FD_192505 | JGI IMG/M metagenome (GOLD analysis project Ga0265293, IMG submission 192505) | Leachate microbial communities from a municipal landfill in Southern Ontario, Canada - Leachate well 138R | ecosystem: Engineered > Solid waste > Landfill > Unclassified | place: Canada...
CTCACGACCGAACTTGAGCTCCTCGCCGGCGTAGGCGTGGGCGACGGTTTCGGTGATCTCGCGGTGGGCGAGATCGGCAATGGCGCGAACGCAAGCCTTCTTCATCTCGGCGTTGATGGTGGTGGCACCGCAGTCGAGGGCACCGCGGAAAATAAAGGGAAAACACAGGACGTTGTTGACCTGATTGGGATAATCGGACCGGCCGGTGGCGAGAATGGCATCGGGCCGCGCGGCCCTGGCCACCTCCGGCATGATCTCCGGCACCGGGTTGGACATGGCGAGGATCAGCGGGTCGCGGGCCATCTTCTTCACCATGTCGCCAGTGAGCACATTCGGGCCGGAGAGGCCGAGAAACAGGTCGGCATCGGCGATGGCATCGTCGAGGGTGCGGTCGACGGTATCGGCGGCGTACTGCTCTTTCCAGCGGTTCATGCCTTCTTGACGGCCCTTGTAGATCACACCGTTGCGGTCGATCATGCGGACGTTTTCCTTGCGCAATCCCATGCTGCACAACAGATCGACACAGGCGATGCTGGCGGCACCGGCGCCGGAAACCACCAGCTTGATCTCCTCGATGTTCTTGTTGACGACGCGCAAGCCGTTGTACACCGCCGCTGCCGACACGATGGCGGTGCCGTGCTGGTCATCGTGGAACACCGGGATCTTCATCCGCTCGCACAGCTTGCGTTCCACTTCAAAGCACTCCGGCGCCTTGATGTCCTCCAGGTTGATCCCGCCAAACGTCGGCTCGAGAGCGGCGATGACATCCACCAGCTTGTCGACGTCGAGTTCGTCGATCTCGATATCGAAGACATCGATATTGGCGAACTTCTTGAAGAGTACCGCCTTGCCTTCCATTACCGGCTTCGATGCCAGCGGGCCGATATCGCCGAGTCCCAGCACCGCGGTGCCGTTGGTGATTACCGCCACCAGATTGCCACGGGCCGTGAGATTGGCCGCTTCAGCGGGGTCGGCGGCTATTGCTTCACAGGGATAGGCGACGCCGGGAGAGTAGGCGCGCGCCAGATCGCGGCTGTTGGCAAGCGGTTTGGTGGGGCGAATGGCGAGTTTGCCGGGGGTGGGGTCGGTATGGTAGCGAAGGGAGCTCTCTTTGAAGGAGTCATCGATCATGGTCAAATTCCTGGATTTATCTTTTACATCAAGTGGCGTGAAAAAGTCGGTCATTTTAGCGCCGAAAAGCGGGTGAATGCCAATTCCGGTAAGTTCCCGGGGGCGGACGGGCGCGGCCTGCGACCAGCGCCATCATCGCCTGTCGACGTGACGCTACGGTGACGACCCGTCATTCCACCGACAGGCTGGCCTCCAGTTCCTCCAGGGCCTGCTGGCGGACAAACCATTCCTCTTCGCAGGCGTCGCGCTGTTGTCGCAGCCGCCCCTGCTCCTGCAACAGCGCCTGGAGGCTGTCCCGCTGGCCCGGCTGGTAGAGGCCGCTGTCGGCCAGTTGCCGGTCGATATTGGCGATACGGCTTTCGAGACTGGCGATATCCTTCTCGATCTTTTCAAGGCCTTTCCTCGCCGGGGCCATCTGCTTGCGCAGTTCCGCCGCCTGCTGGCGCTGGAGGCGGCGATCGGCAACCCGGCTGTCCGCCGCGCCGCCATCGGCGCGCCGCTCATCCCGGTCGCCGCGGAGCCTGGTCATCAGCCAGCGGCCGTAGTCGTCGAGGTCGCCATCGAAAGGCGCCACCCGGCCATCGCTGACCAGCAGCAGCTGGTCCACGGTATTGCGCACCAGGTGCCGGTCGTGGGACACCAGCACCAGCGCGCCGCTAAAGCCCTGCAAGGCCAGGGTCAAGGCGTGGCGCATCTCCAGATCGAGATGGTTGGTGGGCTCATCCAGCAGCAACAGGTTGGGTTTCTGCCAGACGACGATGGCCAGGGCGAGACGCGCCTTTTCACCGCCGGAGAACAACCCGACCCGCGCCAGCGCCATATCGCCGCGGACGTTGAAACCGCCGAGAAAGTCGCGTATCTGCTGTTCGCTGGCCGCCGGGCTGAGGCGCTGGAGGTGGAGCACCGGGCTGGCATCGAGATCCAGTGATTCCAGCTGGTGCTGGCTGAAATAGCCGATCCGGAGATGCTCGCCGGAGGTGCGCTCACCGTCGAGCATGGCCAGCTCGCCGGCCAGGGTCTTGATCAGCGTGGATTTACCGGCGCCATTGGCGCCGAGCAGGGCGACCCGGGAACCGGGGTGAAAACTGATCGCCAGCTTCGACAGCACCGCCTTGCCGGAATGGCCGAGCATACCTTCGTCGATCGCCAGCAACGGGTCGGAGAATCGCTCCGGTTCGGGAAAACGGAAGTCGAAAGGGGAGTCCAGGTGCGCGGGCTCCAACAGCGCCATCCGCTCCAGTTCCTTGAGCCGGCTCTGCGCCTGGCGCGCCTTGGAGGCCTTGGCGCGAAACCGGCTGACGAAGCGTTCGATGTCGGCGATACGCTGCTGCTGTTTCTCGTAACTGGCCTGGGCCTGGGATAAACGTTCCGCACGCTGGCGCTCGAATGCCGAATAGTTGCCCCGGTAAGTGACGAGCTTTTGCTGGTCGATATGAATGATGATGTCCGACACGCTGTCGATGAAATCCCGGTCATGGGAGATCAGCACCAGGGTGCCTGGGTAGCTCTTCAGCCAATCTTCCAGCCATAGGCTGGCGTCCATATCCAGGTGGTTGGTGGGCTCGTCGAGCAGCAACAGGTCCGAGGGGCACATCAGCGCCTGGGCGAGGTTGAGGCGGATCCGCCAGCCGCCCGAGAAGCTGTTCACCGGCCGCTCGGTATCGGCGGCAACGAAACCCAGGCCGTGGAGCAGTTTCTCGGCGCGCACCCGCGCCGTGTAGCCATCCATCTCGTCGAGGCGCTGGTGGAGCACCGCCAGGCGCTGGTTATCGCCGCGGGAATCGGCCTCGGCCAGCGCCTCTTCCACCTGGCGCAGGGCCTTGTCGCCGTCGAGCACATAGTCGAGCACGCTCCTCGCCGTGGCGCTGACTTCCTGCGCCATGTGGGCAGTACGCCACCCCGACGGGATCGCCAGGGTGCCGGCGTCGACGGTCAATTCGCCCAGGAAAGCCTGGAAGAGACTGGATTTACCGGCACCGTTGGCGCCGATCAGGGCGACCTTCTGGCCGGGGTGGATCACGCCGCTGGCGCCGCTGAGCAGACGCTTGGCGCCGCGCTGCAGATCGATCTGGTCAAGGGTTATCATAGGGTGCCATTATGCCCGATTACGCTGCCGCCCGTCGCGCCCGGCCAGGCGGTTTCGCACCTCGGCCCTTTTATCGATACCACCCATTGGCTCTATAATGCCGCGACGGCGCCAAGGGACACGCACCAGCCCATTAACCCAGGATCGGGACGCTGGCGGCAGCGTCCGGCGAAACCATGCGACTCGCCGGCGGTAATGCCCAGCAGCCCACGGCGAAAGCCTCAGCCGCGCAGCGGCCTCATTCACACAACGGAGTTTCCCACCCTCATGTGGTTTGGCAAAGTTATCGCCGGCCTGATCGGCCTGGCTATCGGAGGCCCGATCGGCCTCATCATCGGCGTGATCATCGGCCACTATTTCGACCGCGGTCTGGCAGGCTTCTTCCGCCCGCTGTCGGCGCGGCAGCGCAATGAAGTCGAAACGGAATTCTTCCGCACGGTTTTCCTGTTGATGGGCAATCTGGCCAAGTCCGACGGGCGGATTTCCGAGCTCGAAGTCGCCCACACCGAGCGGCTGATGGCCCATATGAGCCTGCAATCGGATCATCGTCGCGATGCCATCGCCCTGTTCAAGGAGGGCGCGCGCCCCGATTTCGACCTTCAGCGGCAACTGCAAAGCTTCCGCAATCATTGCGGACGCTTTCCGGGCCTCTCCCGCCAGCTGCTCAATTACCTGTTATCGCTGGCTCTCGCCGATGGCGCGCTCAATCCCCAGGAGGAAGCGTTACTGCGCCAGGTGGCGGCCGGCCTGGGCCTGCCCTCGGCGCTGTTCGACCAGTTGATCCGCATGATCCGCGCCCAGGCCCATTTCAAGGATTACGGTCAGGCCGGTGGCCAGGGGAGCGGCCGGCGCCAGGAATCGGAACTGGCGACCGCCTACGACGCCCTCGGTATCGCCAGCAACGCCAGCGATGCCGAGATCAAGAAAGCCTATCGCAAGCTGATGAGTGAAAATCATCCCGACAAGCTGATGGGCCAGGGCGTCCCCCAGGACATGATCCAACTGGCGACCGAAAGATCCCAGGAAATCCAGACCGCCTACGACCTGATCCGCAAGCACCGAGGCCTGTGAGGCAGCGCTCGCTCAGCGGTCGCCCTCGCCCGGCTCTTCCAGCTTGATCAATGGCTTCAGTTCCTTGAAATGGCAGCGCCTGCCATCGGGCAGCACCACCTTGGTGGTCTTGTCGATCTCGAACGGCCCCATGGTGGCAAAACCCAGGGCTTCAGCGTAGCGAATCCCCCGGCATGGCGTCATGAACGTCGCCACAAGCTCACCGTGGCCGACGGTGTCGATCACCATGGTGCTGTCATCCACCACTCGCCAATTCTTGACCCGCGATGATCCGAACCCAGAGGGAATGGCGACATCCGCCGCATCCTTTTCGAACAGTGTCACCTGCTCGATCCCGCCCGGATCACGAGGACCGCCTGTCCCGCAGCCGGCGGCCAGCGCCGGCAGAAATACCAGCAGCGCCAAGCGCCGCCTGTTCACCACGGATGCTGTCATCGCTACCCCGTCTCCTGCCGTCATCCATCGGCCCATCGTAGCATCAGTTGGGATCGAGGCGAGAACGCGCAGCGCAGCGGACCGGCCGGCAGATAGAAACGGACAAAGAAAGGCAACCACTGCTTGACAGCAAAAACGTCCGGTGGCCATGATCGTCGCTCCCACTGATGACACAGGTTCCCACGCTGCCATGTTGAATGTTGCAATCCTCGGCGCCTCCAACTCCCCTGAACGCACCGCCCAGCAGGCACAACAACTGCTGGCACAACATCAGCATCGGGTTTTCCCGGTGTCGCCAAACCAGGATGAAGTCGGCGGCCTGCCCGCTTTCAAGAGCCTTGCCGACATCCCCGAGGCGCTCGACGTGGTGACCGTCTACATCGGCCCGGCCCGCCTGCCGGGGGTGGTCGACGACATCATTGCCGCCAGGCCTCGGCGGGTAATCTTCAATCCCGGCACGGAATCACCCGACATCGCCGCCCGGCTGGAAGAGGCCGGCATCGCCACCGAAGAGGCCTGCACCCTGGTACTGCTGCGCACCGGCCAGTTTGAATGATCAGCTCATCGGGTTGACACGGCGTCAGCCCGACGGCGAGTTCTCAAGGCGCCCAGCGCATGAAGTCGCGGAGCTGCTGTTCGCCATTGATGACCCAGCCGGGAGACGACTCGCCGTCCCCCGCCGGTATCAGTCGCGGGTGACGGCCGGCGATGCTGCGGAGTATTTGCTCCTGGCGGGTATGGACATCCACGAACAACACATGGTGATTGCTGCGGATCACCTCGTCAAAGCGGCGGAAGCGGCGGTTTTTCTCCTGGAACCCGAGAAATCCCCCTTCCCAGGTGCAGAACCCCAGCACCACGATGGCGAGGAACAGAAACGGCGCCCAGCCAATGGCAGCGGCCCAGCCCATCCAGGCCGAGGCGGCCACCACCAGCGCCGCGCCCAGCGAGCCGATGCCCAGCCCCCACAAACCGCTGTTGATGACGTTGGTTTTCATGAAATCGGTGACCGGATAAAGCTGATGGGCGGCGATATCCGCTTCGCTGTCGCTGAGCACATGGATTTGTGGGCGGATGAATCCCCGCTCCTCGAGCTCGCCGACTACTTGTTCCAGTTCGTTCAGACTATCGCTGACAAAATACTGCCGCTTCATTGGAAACACCTGCACAAGTGAACATCAGTACTAAGCATAGCCAACAGGACAGGCAATCCCGGGGAGCAAGCACGGCTTTATAGAACTTTTTCGTATCATCGTGGTATTTGATATGCACTCGGCGGCTATGCAACCAGGGCGCCGTGCCACCGGGCGAGGAAAAGCCGCCGGGCGCCCCTGCCAGCCCGGCATCATCCCGCGACGGCCAAACGATACAGCGCGCGAAAATTGTGCGTACAATGGCCGAGGCAACACTGAGAGGTCCCGAAAACGTTACCCATGTCCGTTGAAACCCCCTCCGCCGCCCGGCCAATAGCCCGAGCACTGCTGATCGCGGCGCTCGCCAGCCTCGTCGGCCAGGGCAGCTTCGCCGCTGACAAGGATTACAGCCAATTGCCACAGCGCCCGGCAAGCGATCACTCGGCCCTGTCCAAACCCCGCTTCGAGCTGCCCGCACTGTTCAAGCCGCGCAAGGACGAAACCCAGGCAATGGTTCTCCACGGCAGCATCACCGTGCTCGGCGAGATGATCCCCCCGGCCACCTACACCCGCCTGTCCTGGAAGCCCCAGGATACCTTCGAAGGCATCGCGGCGCCGACCCCGGTACTGGTGCTCAACGGCGCCGCACCGGGCCCCACCCTGTGCCTGACCGGCGCCGTCCACGGCGATGAAATCAATGGTATCGAAATCATCCGCCAGGTGTTTTTCGGCCTCAAGGCGGAAGAACTGGCCGGCGTGGTGATCGGCGTACCCATCGTCAACCAACTGGGTTTTCGCCTCAGCTCACGCTACCTGCCCGACCGCCGCGACCTCAACCGGTATTTCCCCGGCGACCCCACCGGCAGCTCCGCCTCGCGGATCGCCTACAGCTTCTTCAACGATATCATCCGCCATTGCGATGCCCTGGTGGATATCCATACCGGCTCCTTCCACCGCACCAACGTACCCCAGCTGCGAGGCGACATGGGCAATGCCAAGGTCGGCCAGTTGATCCACGGTTTTGGCGGCATGATCGTCCTCCACAGCGTAGGCGCCCGGGGGACCCTGAGAAGGGCGGCGGCGGATAGCGGGGTACCCGCGGTAACCCTCGAAGCGGGGGAGCCAATGCGGATTCAGGAGGATGTCGTCGCCGATGGCGTCGAGCGCATCCTCACCCTGATGACCAATATGGGTATCAACAAACGCTCCTACTACTGGAGCAATGCCCAGCCGGTCTACCTGAATTCACGCTGGGTGAGGAGCGAGCACGGCGGGCTGCTGATCAGCCAGATAGCCATCGGCGACAAGGTCAAGCCCGGGGACCTGCTGGGCAAGGTGGTCGATCCAATCAACAATCTGGAATTCCCCATGCATTCGCCCTTCGAGGGGCGGGTGATCGGCATGGCGCTCAACCAGGTGGTGATGCCCGGTTACGCGGTCTACCACATAGGCATTCAGGCCACCGAAGAATCCATCGAGATGACCCCCCAGAACGAACGCACCAACGATGGCACCCCCCTGCCCCGAAAGCCCGGGGAACCCGGCGAAGAACATCGATCAGATCTACCGGAGTTTGATTGAGCCCGACAGACCGCTGTTTGAGCGCAAAAAAAACCCCGGCACTGGCCGGGGTCTTCTCGAAAATTCATCAGGCGGCTATTAGATCACCCTGACTTCTTCAGCCTGAGGGCCTTTCTGGCCTTGAGTTACTTTGAACTCAACGCGCTGACCTTCTTCCAGCTTTCTGAAACCGTCACCCATGATAGCGCGGAAGTGAACAAAGACATCCGGACCGTTATCCTGCTGGATGAAACCAAAGCCCTTGTCGGAGTTGAACCACTTTACAGTGCCTGTAGTTGTAGACATAACTTAACCTTTTGAACTAAAAATACCCCTAAGGGGCAACACGATTGTCCTTGCGGACGCCTAGCAGGAAATTCAGGGGTTACTTATGACGACGTACTGCAGAATGAACTTCGGACGATCTACATGAAGCACACTGTATTCCAAGCTGCTCTCAATATAATCGTTCACTACCAAAAGTCAATCAACAACACCAAGCTTTTTGCATGTTTTCGGTGTTTATCCTCTCTTTGACAGGTTTTCAGGGTCCACGACCACCCAAACCGGGTTCCGTCCGCCTGCCGGGCGCGATCTCCGGGGAGTGATGGCCGGCCACGCTGCGCATGCAGTGCATGCCGCTTTCCCCTATAATCTGCCGCCTGCCCATCCACCCGACAAGAGCCAATGGAAGAACATTACCACCCCGCCGCCATCGAACGGGACGTGCAGCAGTTCTGGAATGACAATCAGTCCTTCAAGGTCAGCCACGAACCGGGCCGTGAAAAATACTACTGCCTGGCCATGTTTCCCTACCCCAGCGGCAAGCTGCACATGGGACACGTGCGCAACTACACCATCGCCGATGTGATCAGCCGCTACCAGCGGATGCTGGGCAAGAATGTCCTCCAGCCGATGGGCTGGGACGCCTTCGGCCTGCCCGCCGAGAACGCCGCGATCAACAACGACACCGCGCCGGCGCCCTGGACCTACCACAACATCGATTACATGAAGGGCCAGCTCAGGGCCCTCGGCTTCGGCTACGACTGGAGTCGCGAACTGGCCACCTGCCAGCCCGGCTATTACCGCTGGGAGCAATGGTTCTTTACCCGCCTGTACGAAAAAGGCCTGGTCTACAAGAAGACCAGCGCGGTGAACTGGTGCCCCAACGACCAGACGGTGCTGGCCAACGAACAGGTCATCAACGGCTGCTGCTGGCGCTGCGACACAGCGGTGGAGCGCAAGGAAATCCCCCAGTGGTTCATCCGGATCACCGCCTATGCCGAGGAGCTGCTGGCGGATCTCGACAAGCTGCCGGGCTGGCCCGAGCAGGTGCGCACCATGCAGCGCAACTGGATCGGCAAGAGCCGGGGCGTGGAGATGACATTCGACCTCGCCGCGCCGGTGGCCGGCATCGATAGCTTCGACGTCTACACCACCCGTCCCGACACCGTGATGGGCGTCACCTACGTCACCGTCGCCGCCGAACACCCCATCAGCCTAGCAGTGGCGGCGGGCAACCCCGAACTGGCCGCCTTTATCGCCGACTGCAAGAAGCAGACGGTCAACGAGGCGACCATGGCGACCATGGCCAAGCAGGGCATGGCCCTCGGCATCGACGCCATCCATCCCCTCAGCGGTGAAAAAGTACCGGTCTGGGTCGGCAACTACGTGCTGATGGATTACGGCTCCGGCGCGGTGATGGCGGTGCCCGCCCACGATCAGCGGGACTGGGAGTTCGCCCGCGAGTACGGCCTGGCCATTCGCCAGGTGGTCGCACCCGGACCAGCGAGCGGCCATCAGGGAGCCGTCGACCTGGAGGAGGAAGCCTTCACCGACAAAGGCATCCTGATCAACTCCCGGGCGTTCGACGGCCTCGATTTCGACGCCGCCTTCGACGCCATCGCCACCGCCCTGGCCGAGAAGGGCAAGGGCCGGGTGACCACCAATTTCCGGCTCCGCGACTGGGGCGTCTCGCGCCAGCGCTACTGGGGCGCACCGATCCCCATCCTGTACCGTGGGGACGGTACCGAGATCCCGGTGCCGGCCCACAAGCTGCCGGTGCTGCTGCCGGAAGACGTGCAGATGGACGGTGTCCACTCCCCCATCAAGGCGGATCCGAACTGGCGCAAGGACGAGCTTGACGGCGAGGCCCTGGAGCGGGAGACCGATACCTTCGACACCTTCATGGAATCGTCCTGGTACTACGCCCGCTTCACCTGCCCGGATTTCGACGAGGGCATGCTCGACCGCGATGCCGCCAACTACTGGCTGCCGGTCGACCAGTACGTCGGCGGCATCGAGCACGCCATTCTCCACCTGCTCTACGCCCGTTTCTTCCACAAGCTGATGCGGGACGAGGGCCTGGTGGACAGCGACGAGCCCTTCACCCGCTTGCTGTGCCAGGGTATGGTGCTCAAGGACGGCACCAAGATGTCGAAGTCCAAGGGCAACACCGTCGACCCGCAGTCACTGATCGATCAGTACGGCGCCGACACCGTGCGCCTGTTCACCATGTTCGCCGCGCCGCCGGAGCAGTCACTGGAATGGTCCGACGAGGGCGTCGCCGGCGCCAACCGCTTCCTGCGCAAGCTGTGGAAGGCGGTGGCCGGCCATCTCGACAAGAGCGCCCGACAACCTGCCGTCGCCATCGACGCCAGGGCCCTCGCAGCCCCCCTCCGGAACCTGCGCCGCAAGACTCACGAGACCATCGCCAAGGTCAGCAACGACTGCGGCCAGCGCCAGACTTTCAACACCGCCATCGCCGCGGTGATGGAGCTGCTCAACGAGGTCGGCCGCCTGCAGGACGATTGCGCCCAGGCCCTCGCCGTCGAACGCGAGGCGCTGGAAGCGGCGGTGCTGCTGCTGTCCCCCATCGTGCCCCATATCTGCCACCGCCTGTGGCGGGAGCTCGGCCACCAGCAGCCGGTGATCGATGCCGTCTGGCCCCAGGTCGACCCCTCGGCCCTGGCCCGGGATTCGATCACCATGGTGGTACAGGTCAACGGCAAACTCCGCGCCCAGCTCGACGTCGCGGTGGACATTGCCCGGGAGGATATCGAAGCGCTCGCCCTCGGCGAGGAAAACGTGGCACGCTTTACCGAGGGCCTCACCGTGCGCAAGGTCATCGTGGTGCCCGGGAAACTGGTCAATATCGTTGCCAACTGATGTGATGCAAGGGGCTTAACACCATGAAACTACGCCGCCAGGTCGCCCTCGTCCTCGCCGCCGCGCTCGCCCTCGGCGGCTGCGGCTGGCAGTTGCGCGGGGCGGGAATCGTCCCCACCGGCCTCGACACCCTGCATATCACCGCCCGCGACCGCCACAGCCCGCTGGTCACCGAACTGACCCGCACCCTCCGGGCCGCCGACGTCCAGGTCCCCGAGAGCGCGGCCGATGCGGCTTATTCCCTGGTGATCATCACCGAGCGCCGGGGCGTGCGCACCGCCACGGTCAACGCCAATGCCCGGGTCTCAGAACAGGAACTGCGCGAGGAAGTGGAGTTCATGATCCTCGACCGCGAGGGCAAGACCCTGCTGCCGCGTTCCACGGTGCTGGTCGAGCGGGTGTTCGAATACGACGAGAACAACGTGCTCGCGACCCGCGACGAAGAGCAGCTGATCCGCAGCGAAATGCGCCGCGACCTGGTGAACCAGATCCTCAACCGCTTTCGCCAGCTGAAGGATTTGAACGGTGCGCCTGCGCCCTGAGCAGCTCGCCCAGCATCTGCAGGGCGCGCTCTCGCCCTGCTACCTGATCTGTGGCGACGAGCCGCTGCTCGCCCAGGAAGCCGCCGACGCCGTCCGCGCCGCGGCCCGCGCCAACGGCTTCGGCGAGCGCGAACTGTTCCATGCCGACGCCGGCTTCGACTGGCAGCGGGTATTGTCCGAGGCCAGCGCCCTGTCGCTGTTCGCCGACCGCAAGCTCCTCGAAGTGCGCATCGCCAGCGGCAAACCCGGTGACAAGGGGTCTGCCGCAATCCAGGAATACTGCGCCGGCCCCCGCCCCGACACCCTGCTGCTGATCATCACCCCCAAGCTCGAAGCCAGCACCCTCAAGGGCAAATGGGTCAAGGCCATGGACGACAGCGGCGCCATCATCCAGGTGTGGCCGGTAGAGGCCCGGGCCATGGCCGGATGGATCGGCCAGCGCCTGCGCCAAAGTGGCATCCGCGCCAACCGGGCGGCCATCGACGTGCTCGCCGACCGGGTCGAGGGCAACCTGCTCGCCGCCGTGCAGGAGATCGAAAAACTCAAGCTGCTCGCGCCGCAGGGAGGGGAGATCGACGCCGCCACCATGTCCACCGTCGTGGCCGACAGCGCCCGCTACAGCGTCTTCACCCTGGTCGACAAGATCCTCGAGGGAGACCCCCAGGGAGCGGCCAGGAACCTGCGCGGGCTGCGCGAGGACGGCACCGACGCCATCGTCATCCTCTGGGCCCTGGCGCGGGAACTGCGCACCTTGATCGCGGTGCAGGAGAGCGGCCTCGGCGATGCGGCGCTGAAGCGGCACGGCGTCTGGGACAAGCGCCAACCGCTGGTGAAAAGCGCCCTGCGCCGCCTCAAGCCCGGCCATCTGCGGCTGTTGCTGCGCCAGGGCGCGGCCCTCGACCGGGCCATCAAAGGCATGCGCAAAAGCGACCCCTGGGAGGACCTCGCGTCGCTGGTGCTGAGTTTTGCCGGCACACCCTCGCTCAGCGCCCAGAGTACCCGGATGGCCATCGCCGAATAGCGGCGCGGCCCGGGCGAACAGGTGCCTGTCCCACCCGGCGGGGGAACCGACGCCCGCTGCCGCGGTCTCTTTTATCGGCGCCCCGGACAGGGTGTATACTCACCGACAAACGAAAAAGGAGTAGCTCCATGGAACAGCAGCGCACCGTCAGCGCCCTGGTGCTGGGCCTGTTTATCCTCGCCGGCCTCGCCGCCCTCGGCTATCTGCTCGGCAAGGCCGCCATCGATTTTCGCCAGTATGAACGCAGCGTCACGGTCAAGGGCCTGGCCGAACGGGAATACCCGGCGGATATCGTCATCTGGCCGCTGCAATTCACCGAGGCGAGCAACAACCTCGAGGAACTGTATACCCGCCTCGACCAGAACACCCAGCGCATCCGCGACTTCCTGCGCCAGCACGGCGTGAAACGCGAGGAAATATCGGTGTCGCCCCCGGCCATCGTCGACAAATCGGCCCAGGCCTACAGCAGCGGCGGCAACGCCGACTTCCGCTACACCGCCACCCAGGCGGTCACGGTCTACTCCGACCAGGTCGACAGCGTGCGCACCCTGATGAATGAACTCGGCACGCTGGGCAAGGAGGGCATCGTCTTCACCGGCAATGACTATCAGGCGCGCACCGAGTACATCTTCGGCCGCCTCAACGACATCAAGCCGGAAATGATCGAAGAAGCCACCACCAAGGCCCGGGAAGTGGCGGAAAAATTCGCCGCCGACTCCAACAGCCGGCTCGGCAAGATCAAGAAGGCATCCCAGGGCCAGTTCACCATCAGCGACCGCGACAGCAATAATCCCCACATCAAGAACGTCCGCGTGGTGTCGACGGTGGAATACTACCTGTCGGACTGATCGATCCCTGCCCCCGCCTGCCCCTTGCCCGGTAACCCAGTATGTTCGAATGGCTCACCAGCCCCGAAGCGTGGATCGCCCTCGCGACCCTCACCGCCCTGGAAATAGTCCTCGGCATCGACAACATCATCTTCATCTCGATCCTGGTCAGCCGCGTGCCGCTGCGGCAGCGGGCCCTGGCGCGCAATCTGGGGCTCGGCCTGGCGATGATCACCCGGCTGCTCCTGCTGCTGGCCATCACCTGGGTGATGGGCCTGACCGCGCCGCTGTTCGCCGTGTTCGGCCATGAGGTATCGGGCCGCGACCTGATCCTGGTCGGCGGCGGCCTGTTCCTGCTGGCCAAGGCCACCCATGAGATCCACAACAGCCTGGAAGACGAAGGCGGCTCCGCCAATCGCGGGGGCACCGCCAGCTTCGGCCTGGTCCTGGTGCAGATCGCCCTGCTCGATATCGTGTTCTCCCTCGACTCGGTGATCACCGCGGTGGGCCTGGTGAGCCAGGTGAGCCTGATGGCGATCGCCATCGTGCTCGCGGTACTGACCATGCTGGTGGCGGCCAAGTCGATCAGCGAATTTGTCGACAACCATCCGACCATCAAGATGCTGGCCCTGTCATTCCTGATCATGGTCGGGGTGATGCTGATCCTCGAAGGCTTCGAGGTCCATGTGCCGAAAGGCTACATCTATTTCGCCATGGCCTTCTCGGTGTCGGTGGAGATGCTCAATATCCGGATTCGCAAGAAGTTCCACCAGCCGGTGGCGCTGCACAAGACGATCAGCGGCGAGGACAGCGACCCCCCGGGGCGCTGATCCAGGGACGCGGTGCCCGCTATCTCTCCCACAGCGCCGGGCAAGGCCGCCCGCTAGCCGCGCATCGGGTTCCTGCCCACCCAGGTCACCCGGTACAGGTCGCGGCGGCGATCGAGGTAGTTGCGTACCGAACCTTCGTTCTGCAGTTGATCGAGCTTGTGCAGGTCGAGATCGACGATCAGGGTCATCTCGGTGTTGGGTGTGGTTTCCGCCACGATGGCGTCGTGGGGAAAGGCAAAGTCAGACGGCGAGAACACCGCGCCCTGGGCATACTGGATATCGACATTGTCCACTTTCGGCAGGTTGCCGGTGCTGCCGGTCATCACCACGTAGCACTCGTTCTCGATGGCCCGCGCCTGGGCGCAGCGGCGCACCCGCAGGTACCCATTCTTGGTGTCGGTCCAGAACGGCACGAAGAGGATCTTCATATCCTCCTCGGACAGCAGCCGGGCGAGTTCGGGGAATTCGACGTCGTAGCAGATCAGAATGCCGATCCGGCCGAAATCGGTGTCGAATGCCTGGAGTTCGCTGCCCCCCTGCATGATCCAGTCCTTTTTCTCGTGGGGGGTGGGATGGATCTTCAACTGGTGGTCGACAGTGCCGTCGCGCCGGCATAGATAGCTGACGTTGTACAGTTCATCATTCTCGACGATGGGCATCGAGCCGGCGATGATGTTGATGTTGTAGCTCACCGCCAGGCGGGAAATCTCCCCGAGGATCTGCTCGGTGAAGGTGGCCAGGAACCACACCGCATCGACCGAACTGGCGTGCTGTTCGAGCCCCATCAATGGCGCATTGAAGAACTCCGGGAACAGCGCCACGTCACACTTGTAGTCCGACAGCGCGTTGACGAAGTACTCGACCTGCTGGAGCAGCTCCGCCACATCCTGGAAATAGCGCATCTGCCACTGTACGCAACCCACCCGCACCGTCCTTTTGCGCGCGCCGATCAGCTTGGGTTCGGTCGGGCTGTAGTACATATTGTGCCATTGCAACAGGGTGGCATAGCCCCTGGACTCCTGGTCCTCCGGCAGATACGCGCGCAGCACCCGCCTCACTTCGAAGTCGTTGGATAGCTGGAAGGTCAGCGTCGGATCGTAGATATCCTTGTTTTTGACTTTCTCGATATATTCGTAAGGGGTCATTTCCCCGGCGTATTCCTGATAGTTGGGAATGCGGCCGCCGGCGATGATCGACTTCAGGTTGAGGTTGCGGCACAGCTCCTTGCGCGCCTCGTACAGGCGGCGCCCGAGGCGCAGGCCGTGATACGCCGGATCGACGAAGATATCGACGCCATAGAGCACATCCCCATTGGGGTCATGGGTACTGAGATAGGCGTTGCCGGTGATCTCGTCGTAGGTGTGCTGGTCGCCGAACTGGCCGTAGTCGACGATCACCGCGAAGGCCGCGGCCACCACCCGGCCATTGTCCTCGATGCAGATCTGTCCATCGGGAAACGTCGTCAGCTGGGCCAGGTATTTCTTCCTGCTCCACGCGCCCCCCACCTGGGTGTAGACCTTGTTCATCACCGCCTCGATCTCGTCGAAATCCTCAGGCTCGAGGTGCCTGAGCTTGAGATGGCGGTCGACGGCGCCGTCATCTGTGGGAGTGTTGTTCGTGGTCGCGTCCATCGGTTTCCCGCCAAGCCGGATTTACCGACATCATAGCGGCCCGGGGCTGCGCTGGCGACCCGCGCGCGACCCGCCACCGGCATCAGACGAAGCCGGGAACAGTGCCATGCAACGCGCAACCTGGGGCATAATGCAACACTGTCGGTCATCCCCTGCACAGGCCATGGATACGGAATACCCTCTCTTGCTGGAGCATGTCACCAATATCGGTATCGCCCTCGCGCTGGGCTTCCTGGTGGGCAGTGAACGGGTCTGGCACGAGCGCGCCCAGGCGGAAGGCTCGCGGGTGGCGGGCATCCACACCTTCACCCTGATTGCCCTGCTCGGCGCACTGGTGGCGGCGGGCACCGGCGCCCTGGCGCCGTTCGAGCGCTGGCTGGTCTGCGCGCTGGTGTTCCTGCCCCTCGCGCTGCTGCTCACTGTCGGTTTTTTTCAGTCGGTGCGGCACGACGGCAATGTCAGCATTACCAGTGAAACCGCCGCCATGGCGACCTACTGGCTCGGCGTGTTGCCGGGGTTCGACCTCCCTCTGCCCGCGGCCGCCAGTGCGGTGGTGATCTCGCTGCTGCTGCACCTGAAAGAGCCCCTCCATCGCTTGATCAGCACTCTCGACCGCAGCGAACTGCTCGGCACGCTGCAATTCCTGCTGGCCTCGGTGGTGTTGCTGCCACTGCTGCCCAACACCGGCTTTGGCCCCTGGCAGACACTCAACCCCTACCAGCTGTGGTGGATGGTGGTGCTGATCTCGGGGCTGTCGATGGTCGGCTATTTTTCCATGCGCCTGGCCGGCCCGCGCAAGGGCGTGCTGGCAACCTCCCTCGGCGGCGGGCTGGTGTCGTCGACGGCGGTGACCCTGAGCCTGTCCCGGCTGCACAGCGAGATCAGGGACACCGCCATGGTCGCGGCCGGCATCCTGCTGGCCTCGGCCACCATGTTCGCCCGCATCCTGGTGGTGGTTGCGGTGCTGCGTATCGACCTGCTGCCGATGCTGCTGATTCCCGCCGGCGCCGGCCTGCTCACCCTGCTGGTGGCCGCGTGGCGGCAGTGGCGGCGCAGCGCCGGCAGCGCTCCCGGCTCGGGCCCCGAGGTTCACAATCCGTTCCAACTCGCTCCGGCCCTGAAATTCGCCGGCCTGCTGGCGGTGGTGATGCTGGCGACGGACATGCTGCGCGAGTGGTTCGGGCGGGCGGGGCTCTACGCCCTGTCGCTGTTCACCGGCCTCGCCGATGTCGATGCCATCGTGCTGTCCCTCGTCCCCAAAACCGGAAGCGAGGTGGGGGCGATAACCGTCGTGCTGTGCATCGCCATCGCCGCCGCGACCAATACCGTGATGAAGGGAATTTACTGCCGGATCATCGCCGGCCCCGAACTCGGCCGCCGGGTGCTGGCGCCGATGCTGGTCTGTGCCGCGGCGGTGATGCTCGCGGCACTGCTGCCGGCGATGCTGTGATCAATAGCCCGGCGCTCCAGCCCGCGAGTTGGCTGGACGCACAATGCACCGTCCACCGACGGCAGAGAGATGAGGA
>Ga0265293_10007380_pt1 | contig 16960 bp, 19 predicted proteins | sample Munlanlewell138R_FD_192505 | JGI IMG/M metagenome (GOLD analysis project Ga0265293, IMG submission 192505) | Leachate microbial communities from a municipal landfill in Southern Ontario, Canada - Leachate well 138R | ecosystem: Engineered > Solid waste > Landfill > Unclassified | place: Canada...
ATTTGATATTTTCCTCATTATATCAAATGTTGGCTGTAATTTTTTAGGTGAAATGTTGTACACTTTGTGGCGAGAAGTTGTATAGTTTTATTGGCGAAATGTTGTACACTTTATTTTACCATTAACAACAAAAACTTAGATTAATATATTTAATATTAAATCTTGATTTACGGAGAGCATAGGCATAATTTTCATAAGTACATTTTGAGTACAATAATTTTGTGGCTCAAAATAAATATGGGAAAATGGGATAATGCGGATATAAAAACAGCCTAACATCAAGAAAAACACATATGACAACATATCTGGAGTCGAGCGGAAGTAAAAAAACAGACCTTGCAAACCGCATAACAGAGCCATTTGTGAGCGGTTTTATAACAAAACAGCAACGACCTGGTAATATTTAATTATTGATAAGCATAATAAAAGCTAACTGATTTTGAGTGTCAGTTAGCTTTTATGTTATATAAATTGCCATTCATTCATATGTGCTTTCAATAATGCCTTCCGCTTCTAATCGTAATTTAAAAAACACTTGCAGCCATTTGGGTTGCGCTTCAATTTCAGAAAATATGTTTTGTAATCTTCTTTTCCCAACCCGTTTATCAAGAATTGCAAAGAGTCTTACCACAGGATCGGATGAGCTTAAGTTATTTTCAATGCTTTGATTTTGATACTCATGGAATGCTTCATAAAAACCATACTGATCAAAACCACCATGGTTTTTTGTTTCCTCATGCACCTTGTTCCAATATTCCCAATATGTTTTTACTTGTTCTTTTGGGATGATGTTACTTTTAACGACCACATCACGCTTTTCTTGCCAGTCATAGAAGCAAGAACGAAAAATTTCCTCTCCGTCAAGCCGTATAGCAACCCGACCTTCTTCGTCGTGCGACTTCCGGTAACGGGTAGCGAAATATTGTATCCGACCTTTAAGAGAATCACAAATATATTCTTGTTCTAATATTTTGCGCATTGCGCTCCATGAAAGCCCCATTATTCGTTATCCTTATTTCTTTCGGCTCGTAATTCATCAAGTGCCGCTTTTGTCTGCTCTGCTTCCAAACGAGGATAGTTGTAACGCCAAGCGTCGTATTCCTCTGTAGTGATTTCGCCATTACGATATTTGCGTGCAATTTTATTCCATGCACGAAGCATATCATACATAGAAAAATATGAGGGGTTATCTCTATCAAGAGTTAAGCATAGTTCATCATCAACCATATTAATAGTTAATCCATAAATATCTTCAATTGCAAACAAGGTATGAAGTAGAGAATTGTAGTTATCAATATTAGGGAGCGAAATAGCCTGCGGAGAAACAGAAAAAATATTAGCTATCGTGTTAATCATATCTTCTTTTGGGGTTCTAACACCTGTTTCATATTGTCCAATGCGTGTTTCAGAGGTTTTTTCACTAAAACCAAGCTTCATGCCAAGCCATTTCTGTGTCATTCCGTGAAGATTTCGCAAAAATCTAATTCTTTCTCCAATAGCCATTTTATATTACTCCATTCTTTGTATTATATTAAGTATTTTAACATATAGGTTTGAGATAGTCAATATACAATAATAAAAAAGTTTGAGTTTTTCGCAAAAATCTCTTGACATTATCGAATATGTTATGTATAATACATATACTCAAACAAATATGATTGAGTACGAAAAAGTATAATATTATAGTAAAGGAGTGATAAATGTGAAAAATACTTTCATTCGAGCAGATGATGTGGCTGAAATACTTGGAGTATCAAAGTCCTATGCTTATAAGGTGATACAAACCTTGAATAAGCAACTAAAAGCGAAAGGTTATTTAACGATTTCTGGCAGAATAAGCAAAAGGTATTTTATTGAGAAGGTTTGCTATCAAAACCTAATGCAAGAAAGGAGCGATTAAAGTGGGAGTTTATAGGGACGGTGAAAAATGGAGGGCGGTATATCGTTATACAGACTGGTTGGGCAATCGGAAACAAACTCAAAAAAGAGGTTTTTTAACAAAACGTGATGCTCAGGCATGGGAGCGAGAGCAGCTTAGTAAGGCAAGGGCTGATATGGACATGACTTTCAGCAGTTTTATTAAGATTTATAAAGATGATTTATCGGCAAGATTAAAGGAAAACACATGGATGACAAAAGAACACATTATAGACAAAAAGTTGCTGCCATACTTTGGAAACCGCAAATTATGCGACATTCAGCCTAAAGACATAATTGCCTGGCAAAATGTGATGATTAATTACAGAGATGAAAGTGGAAAGGCATATTCACCTGTTTATCTTAAAACATTGCATAATCAGCTAAGTGCGGTTTTCAATCATGCTGTTAAGTATTATGGTCTCTCTCAAAATGTAGCTACAAAAGTTGGAAACATGGGAAAATCTAAAAGTAAAGAGAAAGAATTTTGGACTAAAGAAGAATATCTTAAATTTGCCGATGAAATGATGGATAAACCATTATCTTTTTATGCTTTTGAAATGCTTTATTGGTGTGGTATTAGGGTTGGTGAATTACTTGCTCTTACACCTAATGATTTTGATTTTAAATACAAAACAGTCACTATTAACAAATCATACCAGAGGTTGAAGGGCAAAGACATAATCACAACTCCTAAAACCGAAAAAAGTAATAGGGTAATTAATATGCCAGACTTTTTATGTGATGAAATACAAGATTATATTAAAAGTTTATATGGGATAGCTCCTGATAGACGAATGTTTACTGTAACAAAACATTATCTTCATCACGAAATGACAAGGGGCTCAAAAGCAGCAGGAATCAAACGCATTTCTTTACATTGTATTCGCCACAGTCATATATCATTATTAATAGATATGGGGTTTTCAGCAGTTGCAATTGCCGAAAGGGTAGGACATGAAAGCATAGATATTACATACAATTATGCTCATTTGTTTCCTACAACCCAAATTGAGATGGCAGATAAACTCAACAATGAAAGGATTGATTTGGAATGTTAAAAACATTAGATAAGCAGGGCAGATGGAGGAATGTTATTGTTTCTTTCAGAGCTTCACCTGAAGAACGAGATGATTTAAATGCTCGTGTAAAGCTATCAGGGCTTACAAAACAGGACTATATTATTAAAAGATTATCGGAGCGCGATGTTGTCGTACAAGGAAATACAAGAGTTTTTAAGGCTTTGAGGAATCAAATGTCAGAGATATTGTCAGAATTAAGGCGTGTTGAAAAATGCAGTGACCTTACTGAAGACTTTATTTCATTGATAAGCATCGTCGCACAAACTTATAATGGACTGAAAGAAAAATCTGATGAAAATGAAAAGTCCTAAAGTACCGCTAAATACTTTAGGACAAGGAAATGTGGTTAAACAATTTCCAAACACAACTAAATTTTATCACATTTCCATTAACTTTTCAATGGGAAGGAGTGAAATTTTTGAACAACAATGAGTTAAAGTTAATAAACATGAAAGATGTCAAAGTTGAAAAGGTAGAATGGCTACTATATCCATTTATCCCTTATGGAAAAGTAACGATTATTCAAGGCGATCCAGGAGAAGGGAAAACAACACTTGCTTTACAGATTATCGCCAGACTGACCAATGGAGAGAGTGTAATTGGTGAAGAAGCCAAACCACCTATAAACGTAATATATCAAACTGCTGAGGATGGATTAGGGGATACAATAAAACCTCGCCTTCTCTCTGCAAATGCGGATTGTTCAAAAGTGCTTGTAATTGATGATAGAAAAAACCCTCTTACGATGATGGATAATCGATTGGAAAAGGCACTTGAAGTAACAGGTGCAAAACTGGTTGTGTTAGACCCAATACAGGGATTTTTAGGGGCAACTGTTGATATGCACCGTGCAAATGAAATAAGACCTGTTATGAAGCATATTGGAGGGCTTGCTGAAAAATATCGTTGTGCGGTTGTTTTAATAGGGCATATGAATAAATGCAGCATGGGTAAATCTGCTTATCGAGGGTTAGGCTCTATTGACTTTCAGGCTGCTGCAAGAAGTGTTTTATTGATTGGACGAATAAAGGACGAGCCGGAAATAAGGGCAGTTTGCCAACTTAAAAGTTCCCTTGCACCGGAGTCCAGCTCCATCGCTTTTAGATTGAGTGAGGAAAATGGTTTTGAGTGGATTGGTGAGTATGATGTAACTGCTGATGATCTGCTTTCAGGTAATGTAAAAGGTGCAAAAAGGAAAACAGCTATAGACTTTCTTGAAAATATACTTGCTGATGGGAAAATGGCTCAAATAGAGATAAAAAGGTTGGCAGATGAAAAAGGTATATCGGAAAAGACTCTACGGAATGCAAAGGTGGAAGTAGACATCAAATCCAAAAAAATAGGTAATCAGTGGTACTGGGAATTATAATTTATAGAAAGGAAGATGGCAAGATGCCCCTATCTTATAAAAGGGGCGCCTTGCCACCTTGAAAGGTGAGGTTATGAAAAACGTACAAATTCCACAAGATTTATTTTTAAAATTAACATGTTATCATTTGGCTGAAATGTATGAGCTTAAAGAAGATATAAAAAGGGAGCTTGAAAAGAAGTTTGATTCCATGGTTATGCGTGAGCATTACACAAAATATAAAACAGCCGAAACAGCAAAGGAACGTGAAGTGGCACGAAAAAAATATTTGGACAAAAGAGGTGTGCCGGATGATTTCCGTTGGTGATTTTCACTTTAGCAATAACGACAGGAATGTGTCACATTCCTGTATAGATAATTAAGAAAATATATAGGAGGATTAGATTATGAATATTACTTACACAAAACATGGAGATTACTATTTGCCTGATTTAACATTACCTAAGCAAGATTTTTCCATTGGCAAGTATGGTCAACTTAGATTGGATTTTATTAAAAAACATAGGAAAGGTTTTTATGCCAATTTAATGATAAGTGGTAATTTGCCTAAACATTTGTATGAAATAGACGAGCGGTCTAAAACAATTTTAGAGCAATTTTTGAAGAATGGAGAAGCAGATGCGCCTAATAAATCAACACATCAAATGGAGTGGGTAGGCTTTATGAACAACCTAAAATCAAGTGCTGAAGAAGTTATAGCAAAAGAATTAATCTATGTATGACATTGTAATAGCAAGCACTGAATTTGGCATTACAAATTCGATTTTAGGGTTACCCTAATACCCAAAACGAAAGGAGTGATATATAGTGAGAAACCGGAATTTCAGTTTAAATATACGAATAAACGAAAAAGAAAGAGATAGGCTTGATAAAATTTTACACAGATGCAATCTTTCAAAATCAGCGTATATTCGGATGGTGATTAATGGATACTTTCCTAAAGAAAGTCCTCCAATTGCATATCATGAAACGATTAAGGAGTTAAATTGCATTGGTAATAATTTGAATCAAATAGCAAAGGTAGCAAATACAACTGGGATAATAGATAAGAATTACTATATGGAACAATCTACAAAGTTAGAAGCTGAAATTTTAAAAATTAATAAGGCTGTGGTAATTCCGGAAAGGATTGATATGTTGTGGCTACAACGAAAATCTGGAGCATAAAAGGTCGGGTTGATTTTCTACTCAATTATGCTGTTGATTCATCTAAAACAGATAAAAGTATAACAGAAAATAATAATATTTCAGGACTGCATCATGTTGTTGATTATGCAATAGACGATTATAAAACGGAAAGAACTTTATTTGTATCGGGTGTAAATACTACACCCGATACTGCTAAGGAAAAGATGATACAAACAAAAATGCAGTTTAATAAAACTGATGGTATAACAGCTTTTCATGCCATACAGAGTTTTAAGCCCAGCGAGGTTGCACCAGAATTAGCGCATAGCATAGGTTTAAAATTAGCAGAAGAAATGTGGGGTGACAGGTTTGAAGTCGTTGTGGCTACTCACTTAAACAAACACCACGTTCACAATCATTTTGTTATCAATTCAGTATCATTTATTGATGGAAAGAAATATTACGATAACAAATCAAATTACAAATTGATTCGCTCAATATCAGATAGGCTTTGCCACGAGCATGGTCTGTCAGTTATAACCAATCCTAAAAATAGAGGGAAGCATTATGCGGAATGGAAAGCTGAAAAAGAAGGTCTTCCCACCATAAGAAGCCAAATTCGCGATGAGATTGATAATATGATCAAATGTTCTTATACTTTTAAAGACTTTATAAATACATTACATAAGCGTGGATATGAAATGAAAATAGGTGATAATATTAAATATCCATCTGTAAAACCTAAATATTCGAAAAGATTTGTAAGGCTTAAATCCCTTGGTGACAATTACACCATAGATATGATTAAAGAACGAATTATAGCTTCAAGAAATGGCATAATTGAGTTGCCTAAACCGGTGAAAGAAGATAATGAGTGGTTGAAAAAATATGAGCCTAAAAAGTTGAAAGGCTTTATAGCGCTATATTATCATTATTTATATTTGTTGGGTAAAATACGCAAAAAAGAAACTCCGGGCAGAGTATCAGCTTATATGAGAGAAGAAGTTATCAAGTTCGAGCGGTATAAAAAGCAATTTCGATTCTTGCATGATAATAACGTTGAAACAATAGGTGATTTAAATAGTTCTATAGATGGTATAAGTAATAGAATTAATGAGCTAATTAAAACCCGTAAATCACTTTATAGTAACAAGGCAGAAAATGAACAAAAGATTCAAAAAATAAACTTGGAGTTGAAAAAATGCCAACGAAATTTGAATATGTGCAATAGTATTTTAATTGATATAGAACGCATAGAAGGAAAGTGTAAAGATGTTGATGAAATTCTGCGACTAGGAAAATCCATTTCAGATAAGCACAGAGCAAGGATACGGGAAATAATGTTTTGAAAATTATGTGTTTTAAAGGGGAGGTGCGACTTTTAACAAGTTGTACCCCTCTATATGTGAAATAATTTATAATTTTTACTCTGTAGTATTGACAAATATCATCATATGAATTATAATGAAACTGCCGATATATCGGCGAAAATCAACTATATGTCGGTATGAGGTGTAGTCTATGATTTCTTATGATAAATTATGGAAAAGATTAATCGACTTAAAGATGAAGAAAAAAGATTTGAAGGATATTACTGGCATTGGTTCCACAACGATGTCAAAACTAATAAATGATGAACCTGTTTCGATGTCTGTAATGATTAAAATTTGCATGGCTTTGAAATGTAATATTGGCGATGTTATGGATGTGTTATTATGACAAAAAGATTGAAGGGTGTATCTCTTTTCGCAAGTGCGGGGATAGGCGAAACGTATTTTAAAGATATAGGGATAGATATTGTTGTTGCAAATGAGCTTCTTGAAAAGAGAGCAAATTTATATAGTGCTATTAGTCCAGACACAAAAGTCATTTGTGGCGATATAAGTGATGATAATATATTTTCTGAAATTTTTGAAGCTTGTCCTAAAAAGGTAGATTTTTTATTAGCCTCTCCACCTTGTCAAGGAATGAGTGTTGCTGGAAAAAACCGTTGTCAAGTTACTATGGAATCAGATAAACGCAATTACTTAATTACTTATGTTGTTAAGGCAATAAAGATTACTAACCCTGATTATATTCTAATTGAAAATGTTCCTGCTTTGTTAACATTGAAACTCATGTATGATTCAAAATACAGAACGGTTTTAGAAATATTAGAGTATGAATTTGGCGATAATTATAAAATTGACAGTGCAATTGTTGATTCATCGGATTATGGTGTGCCTCAAACAAGGCTAAGAGCTATTATCAAAATGCACAAACCAAATAAAACATGGAATTGGCCACAAAAGAAAGAGAAGATAACGGTGGAGCAATCAATAGGCAGTCTGCCCTCGTTAGAAGCGGGAGAAAAATCTGATGTGAAATGGCATTTCGCACGCAAACACACTAAAGAAAATGTTTTATGGATGAAGCACACTCCTACTGGAAAATCGGCGTTTTCAAATCCTGTTTATTACCCGCAAAAGAAAGACGGCACAAGAATCAAAGGTTATGAATCTTCATATCGCCGTATACGATGGGACTCTCCTGCTCCAACTATTACAACAAGAAATGATTGTATCGCTTCTCAGAGAAATGTACACCCAGGAAGATTGCTTCCAGATGGTACGTACTCAGATGCAAGGGTGTTGACACCGTTGGAATTGATGTTATTAAATTCACTACCAGCGGATTGGAATATCCCTAATGATACACCTGAATTGTTGATTCGCCAATGTATTGGGGAGTCAATTCCACCATTGATGCTTAAAGAAATAGTGGGAGGTATTTTTAATGAATAAAATTAAAGCGATTTCTTTGTTTTCAAGTGCAGGCATAGGTGAGCTACTATTGAAAGACACCAATGTGAATATTATCGCCGCAAATGAGTTGCTTCCCAAGCGTGCCGAATGTTATTCTCATTTTTATCCTGAAACTGATATGTATTGTAGTGATATTACATTAGAGGAAACACAAGAATATATGATTTCAGCGGCTAAAAAAGATAATGCTAAAATGTTGATCGCAACCCCACCGTGTCAGGGTTTGAGCACTTTGGGTAAAAATAAAAAACAGATTCATTATGAAGGTGACAAACGAAACTACCTGATTCTTTCTGCGTTAAATGTAATAGATAAATGTGATTTTGATTATATTCTAATTGAAAATGTTCCTAAATTTTTAGAAATGTACTTTCCTTATAATGATGATTATTTAAAACTCAAAGACATTCTTAATGAAAAATATTCTACAAAATACACCATTGAGGCACGTGTTTTAAACGCAAAGGACTATGGCATTTGCCAGTCAAGGCCAAGGGCAATCATTAAAATGTATAAACATGGTAAAATTTGGTCATGGCCTGACACAGAGCCAGAGATTCCACTTTTTGATGCAATCGGAAATTTGCCTACATTAGAGTCGGGAGAAGATTCTAATATCCCATGGCATTTTGCTAAAACCCATAACGAACGGGCTGTATTGGCGTTGAAGAACACACCAACAGGAAAAAGTGCTATCGCTAATGAAGTATATTACCCAAAAAAAGAAGATGGAACAAGAATAAAAGGGTTTCATAACACCTTTAAGAGGATGAATTGGAATCAACCTTGCCCGACCCGAACAACATTCAGCGGTAGCATGAGTTCTCATAATAATGTGCATCCAGGAAGGCTCCTGCCTGACGGTACATATTCGGATGCTCGGGTTCTTACCCTTTTGGAAACCTTTATCGTATCATCAATTCCAAAAGATGTTGATTTTCCGAAAGGCTCGACAGATACATTCATAAGAACTGTTATAGGCGAGTCTATTCCGCCTAAGCTTATGAAAAAAGTAATAGAAAAAATTGGGGAGTAACACATTATGCCAATTACAGTAGAAAGAAACAAGTGGATATTATATAAACATACATCAAGCTACGACCTTATTAAGGCAGTTGCACTTGATGTTAAAAACAGTTGCAAGACAGACATATCCAATACAGAACGAGAACGTATGCAAGAGAGGCTTGCAGTTTTAGATATGTACAAAACAAGAAACCCAAAATCAAAACCATTAGACTCAATTAATCACAGAATTAATACTCTTGAATATTTTATGTTTGGATATGAAGACAACACTGATGGTAAGAAATTTATGTTTAGCCCATTAGGAAATTTATTCTTGAAATATATAAATGACGAAGGTAAACTTACAAAAATTTTTGCAACAATGCTTTTTGCGATACAATTTCAACATCCAGCAAGCGGAACAAATAAAGAGTTTCAGTTGTACCCCTTTAGATTAATTTTTAAACTTCTTACAGATGAGCGTTTAGAGGGTAAGCTTTATAACTTTGAATATGCCCAAATACTTGCATTTGCTACATCTGTTGATGCTGCTAAATATGAAGCGATTGTTAAAGAAATTTTAGAGTTGCGAAGTAAGTCTTTGGAAGATATAAAGGCAACTTACCAATCGGATGAACACACATATGTTAATGCAGTATATGAATGGGAATATTACACTTGTAAATTGCTTTCAACTGTAGGCATTTTAGACACTCAAAAAGGCGAACCTATATGCAAACTTTTTCATCCAACGAAAACAGGAAGTAAAAGCACTCCAACAGGGCGCACAGCGAGAAATGGTTATGTATCGCTTTCGCTTGCTATATTGCCATATATAAATGTTTTACTTTCAAGATATTCTTTCTTACAACAACCACTCATGCTTGATGATCCAGAAAGAATGAAGCTAGAAGTTGTTAAGGAAATATATAGTTTTTATCCCCCTGAGCTAATGAGCGAAGTAGGAGAAAGCGATGAATTATCTTCTTTGTTAGAATTATCCAAACTTATTGAAGAATATTCTAATAACCCTGATAATGAAACCGCTTATTTATTTGAAGAAGCCCTTGAAGAAGGGTTTAGTATGTTTTATAATGTCGAAGCAAAGCGCATAGGTGGAGCTGGACATACGGATATTGAATGTCTATACATTACAAAGAAAAAGAAATTCGCAGTTGAATCAAAATCCACAGCGAATAAATTGATGGGAATTAATGTCGGCAGACTGCGAGAACACAGAGAAGAGATTGGCGGACAATATACAATTGTAATTACTTCTCGATATGTCCCTGCGGCAAAGCGTGATATTATTGGGTCAGATGTCGTTATTATATTAGCTAGCACATTTGCAGAATACCTGTACAATCATATTTTTAATGAGATACGCGAAATAGATTATGCTGATTTTGATGATATTATCATTAACCACAAAGGTGAAGATGTGAGTAAATACATCTCAAATATGACAATGACTAAATTTGCGGCAAACGGTTAGACTACATCAAAATTATTGAATTATTATCAAAAGATATAAATTTACAAGGAAGGTTAATATCAATGTCTAATAAAAACAAACTGTCACTTTTTATGATAAAGGAAGAATTTGTTGAAAATGATGACATAGTTGAAAAGTATGACAATAGTGATGTTATAGATGGTGTTGGTATTGTCTATTGGGGCAATTCGCATACAAAGATACCTCAATGGGCAAACTCCTTTTTTGTGGGAAGTATCAACACCGATAATATTTTCACTGCGAATGCTCGAGCAGTTTTATTAGTGAGAATACCTACAGGCGATAATGATGTGAAACGTATCTTTGCCGTCACCATGGGTTATGGGAAAAACATGCTTAAAGATAATGTTATAGAAGAGCGTTTCGGTTTAAAAGTAATTCTGAATACTATTAAATCAGATAGCCTACGTCGCATAAGCAAAGTTAACATTGGTGGGAACCAAAAACTGAGTAATGAGCAACTTCCGTTGAAGTCTGGAATTAATGATTTTGGGCTTGATATTAATAGGGACTTGGTTAGCAATATTGCAGGTGTATCTGATGATGACGATTATGCCGAAGGGATTCTGGCAGGAGGAGATATTTTATCGCTTACCGCAGATGTAGATATAACAAATATCGTTGATTTTCTCAAGAAAACATATAGAAAATATGGCTTGAATACATATAAAACCCATTTCTCTTGGGTTGACCAAATACAAGCAATTAAGGATACTCGATTAATTGAACGTCTTGATTCAGAATTGATTTGTTTGATTAATGCATCCTCAGATAATATCTGTATGGCAGTTCCTGAAATAATTAATTGGGAAGAGATAAAAGGGTTTAAATATAAGGGACAGGAAGTATATGGTGATATAGATATCAATGTTGTAAAAGAGTCGTTTCGTGAGCCATTAAGTAATATTGGGCAACTAAAATCCAAACGCATTGTTGCAATTAGTACGCTTGATGACTCCGAACGGCATAGTTGGAATGCTCAAAGATGCTTATATGGTGAATTAACATTAGATGATAACGCATATTGCATCAATAGTGGAAAGTGGTATCGGATAAACAATGAGTTTGTCCGTCAGGTCAATCAAGATTATAACAGTACCTCAATATCAGCAATAAACTTTGACGATTTTACAGATAACCACAAAACAGAAAACGGTTATACGTCGGATTTCCAGATGAAACATTCCGAAGATTATATAGTAATGGATGCCAAAATTCTCCCTTATGGGGGCGGTCATAGCAGCATTGAGCTATGTGACCTTCTCTCTCGAAATAAAGAATTGATTCACATCAAGCCATACACTGGTTCATCAACATTAAGTCATCTTTTTAATCAAGCTATGGTATCGGCTGAACTAATTTTATCAGATACAAATTTTTTAACTTTGGCAAATGAAAAAATTATCGAAATATCGGCCGATGAACACTTTTTAATTACTGACCGTAGAGCGATAAAAGTGGTTTTTGGTATAATTAATAAGAATTGCACCACATTACCACATATTCCTTTTTTTAGTAAAGTTTCTTTTAGATATATAAAAAGCAGACTACAAGCGTATGGTTTTGATGTAAGCATAAAAACCATAAAAGATGTTCGGAGGAAGAGAAGTGCTTAGTACAACTCATTTGCACTGATGCTATTTTGATACTAAAAACTGAATAGAACAAAATAATATGGATGATGTAGAGAAATATATATTAAACCCATAGCCAACTAAACAAATAAGTTTAGTTTCGGAAAAGCTTTGCCGAGTGGGAGTAAAATAATATATCTTAACTCTAATGATATTACAAACTCTGAGAAAAAGTTTCTGACTAGATTTAAAAATAGTAATTATATGCTAGAGATACTATTTAAAGATAATAATATTCTTAATCACAAAAATAATTACTATTGATTTTATGGAAAACTATATCAGAGTAATGTGGCGAATTGAAGAAAGGGAATTATGTGATGTTTAATATAAAATTAGAAGAAAATGCAGGAGCGGCATACTTAGAAGCATTAGATGCACTCAAACGAATATTAGATGGTGAGGGTAGCTACAAAAACTATCGAGCATATGTTTTGAATTTACATAGTTCCCTAGAACTTTTTTTCAAGAAAAAACTATATGATCATAATGAATTTATGTTGTTTAGCTTTGTTGATTACAAGAACTTAATTGGCAAATATAAAAAAGCTTTTGATGCAAATAAAACACTATTTGAATATGTTGACATGGCAAAAACCCCCTTACCACATACTGTAACCTTTATAGACGCTGTTGAAAGATTATCGTATCTATATAAGGAAAGTGAGTTTACTGCTAACTATATAGCAAAACTTAAATCATTGAACACATTACGGAATAATATTATGCATTTTGAATTAAATATTGAAGATGACCAACTTGTACTTCTTAATGAGCTTTTTGGTACCTGTACTGATTATTATTCTGAATACTTAGAATGGGGATATACAATACCAATTGACTTAGATATTTTAGAAGATAAAAACTTAAATATTCGTACCACCATTATAAGAGATAAATTCAATTTTCAACTTCTAAAAAATTTAGATGATAATCATAATTCGTTAGTTGATGATTTTTTAGATTTTAATTTTTTAGCTGATGCGCTAATTACTGGGGATAATTATCCACCTAAAGATCGTGATAAGCTAGTAGCTCGACTACAAATATTTGAAAATGCTGATTTTTTTGAGTATGGCTCTGCAGGTGGCGAACACTGGGACGTTGGTTGGTTCTATTTAAGTGATATGTGTAGAAAACTTATGAAAAGCTGCGTAGAAGAGAATAAGTAACATAATATTCGTGCCAAATATCACTAAATTGCTGTGTCTAACCTATTAAACAATTGATACCAAGAAATGAATATAGCAATATATTGTGAATTATTTGAAGAAAACATACATTAAGAGCTAGAGCCAAATAAAGAAATAAGACTAGTAGCGGAAAAGTATTGCCGAGTGAAATTATACTTAAATAAAAACAATATGCTAAGGAGAAGTTATATGAGCAAGCTAAACGTAGACCAAAAGACAATTAAAGATTTATTTACGGATAAGGCAGCCAATTTTCTAATCCCTGATTATCAACGCCCTTATGCATGGGAAGATGAAGAATGCCAAATTCTTTGGGATGACATATTTGTGTTCGCATTTCCAAATGAAGATAAAGATGCTTTTAACACTACAGATGAGTATTTTCTTGGGACAATTGTTACATATAAAAACGATAAAAAACAATCAGAAGTTATCGACGGACAGCAACGCTTGACTACACTACTGCTTCTTTTAAGGGCATTTTATGATAGATTTGAACATATGTCTGACAATTTGTCTAAAGATATTCGAAAAACTATTTCACAGTGTATTTGGCAAACTGACGAATTTGGGAACGCAAATATGGAACAGCTAAAAATTGATTCTGAAGTGGCTACTGATGATGAAAAGGAAGAGTTTTTGTCAATACTTAAAAATGGAATATCCGAAAACATGAAAAACAGTAAATATGCTAAAAATTATCGTTTTTTTGAAAAGTGTATTGAAAGATTCATTGATAAATATGCCTCATATTTACCGTATTTGCCAGCACGGATTTTAAACAACTGTATACTGCTACCCATTGAAGCAGATTCGCAAGATACGGCGCTTAGGATTTTTTCAACGCTTAATGATAGAGGTTTGCCATTAGCGGATGCGGACATTTTCAAGGCACAACTTTACAAGTTTTATGACAAGAAAGGCAAGAAAGATGACTTTATAGATAATTGGAAAAACTTATCTTCTATAACTGATCGGATATTCAAACCAACTTATGGAACACCTCTTGATGAGTTGTTTACAAAATATATGTACTATATACGAGCATCTGAGGGTATCAAATCTACAACAACAGAGGCTCTTAGAAAGTTTTATGAACATGAAAAATATCGTAGATTATTAAACGAGGACACCATTAATGATTTGTTAAGTTTGTTAGACTTTTGGGAGTCTATTCACGATCGAGATGAAAGTAGATTTTCTAATGAGGTGCTTAAAAAACTGTATGTTTTAAAATATGCACCAAACGGAATGTGGGAGTATATAACTTCTGTTTACTTCCTTTCATTTAGAGATGATGAAGATGAGTTGTGCAACGAAAAATTTGCGGGACTCCTGTCGAAAATTACAGCTTTTATTTTTGCATATTCACTTACAAATCCAGGAGTAAATGCCCTTCGTACTCCTGTGTATGCAGAAATGTTAAAACTATACGATAAACAGCAGTGTGACTTTTCAGATTTTAAATTTTCACATGAGCATATACGTAAGGTCCTAGAAAACTACAAGTTCACCAATAGTAGAGCGGTGACACGCTCACTAATAACGTGGCATGCTTTTACATTTGAAAGGCAAGCGCGCCCCCAAGACGATATTGGATTTGACATAGAACATATCTATGCTAAAGAAAGGTATAATAAAGAAAACAGACTACAAAATCCGGATAACCTTGAGGAACTCGGAAACAAAATCCTTCTTGAAAAGTCAATTAATATACGTGCCTCGGATTATCGTTTCGCTGACAAAAAAAGATACTATCTTGGATATACTGATGCTAAAGGCAAAGAACATGGGGCAAGTATTATTGATGAGTATTTATATCTAACACAACAAGATGATTTTACTGAGAATGATATAATGGATAGGGATAAGTCAATCAAAAATAAATTTATTGAATATCTTAGAGCAGAAGATTTGATAAAAGATTAAATCCGGCAACAATTTGGCAACAAAAATTTAGATAGCGAAAAATACATGTATAATATAAATAATTAAAATACCACTGCTCATAAAACACAAGCAGAATTGTTTGAGAGTTGATTTCTAGGAACGAGTGGGAGTAAGAATGAGAACCCTACAAAGCCTTTAACCATACGGGTTACAGCGATTTGGTTTTGTCTTTTGATAACAATTTGATAACAGAAGTGTTTCTTGCATTTATTGTAACCCTCAAGTGGTTTGCAAGTGCTTAGACATTTCATCCATATAAAAACGGTCTTGCTGATTTCTGATTAGCAAGACCGTTTTTGCATTTGCTAAAACCAATAATCCTTCATCTTTTTGAGAAATTCTACGGTAATTGGATAATTCGAACCTTCACCAATAACAGAATCAATGCCACAATGCGGACAAATTGCCGTGCCGTGTGTGTCGGGAACCCACTCGACAATTTCTTGCGGATTAAAAATTGAAAGACAGTAAAAGCAACCACACTTTTTGTCTTTAAGAAGTTGCGTTTTATGATTTGAAGAATATTTATGCGCTTCAATAACATCAGTCATCATCGAACTCCTTTTTCTTTTCGATTCGAATGGCATCAACTGACTCCTTAAATCGTTTCGCTTCGATTTCCGGATAGTTGTATCGCCAAATATCATATTCCTCTTTGGTAATATCGCCATTGTTCAACTTTTCGGCTTCCTTATGCCAGGAGTTGAATATATCAAACATAGAAAGGTCGGTATTCCCTATGGACTTATCCAATGTAAGACAAAGCTCACCATCAATGTTGTTTATTTTAATACCATATAAGTCTTCCAAGGCAAAAAGCGTATGTGCAAGTCCTACATAGCTATCAATGTCGGGAAGGTTAAGGGCATGTGGGCAGACCTCTAAAACATTTGCAATGTCGGCAACCATTTTCTCTTTTGGGGTTCTGCTACCGGATTCATATTGTGCTATGCGAACATCGGCAGTTTTTTCGGTAAAGCCGATTGCCATGCCTAAATATTTTTGGGTCATACCTCGCAAGTTACGAATAAAACGAATTCTTTCCCCTATAGCCATACTGTTCATCTCCTCTAAAAACATTTACAAAAATAGCATAACATATACCGTTAAGAATAGTCAAGATAAATCTAAACAAATAAAGTTAACTTTTTCGAAACATTGTAAATGAACTTTTTTTGCATATCCATTGACTTAGCGGTCGATATGTGTTACTATCAAACAAGCTAATATACGGCATATGCGCTTGAAATTAATCGGCGATATTGTTTGAACAAACAAAATTCGGGGGTTTTTATTGACTGTCGATAATCTTATGAAACAAGCCATTTCGCAAGCTAAAATGGCGCAAAAGCTAAATGA
>Ga0265293_10007381_pt1 | contig 16959 bp, 20 predicted proteins | sample Munlanlewell138R_FD_192505 | JGI IMG/M metagenome (GOLD analysis project Ga0265293, IMG submission 192505) | Leachate microbial communities from a municipal landfill in Southern Ontario, Canada - Leachate well 138R | ecosystem: Engineered > Solid waste > Landfill > Unclassified | place: Canada...
GAAAAAAGGAACTTAAAAGAGTCGTTGGCAATTTTAGGAATCGAGAATAAGGACTTAAAAGAAATGGGAATCAGGCAAAGGAATTTGATCAGTCTATTAAAATTGGAAATTGAATCTTTTGGTTCCGTGCAAACCACGGTTATTGATACTTTCAAAATAGTTAAGACCGATACGGTTCGTTATCAAAAAGTGAATGATTTTACAGACCCTTATTTAAGAGTGTTCAATGGACAGATAGAAAACGGGATTTTTGATTTTGACTATCAGCAGAATGTTTATTTGGATTTGTTTCAACACAAGAAAAAGAATGAAATTATCGTGACAGTGGATTTGATAAATCCGAAGGCTAAAATTGTATCAGGTCAGTCTTTGAATATTTCGACAAAAAAAAGATTTTATGAAAAACCTTGGGTTTGGGGATTGGCAGGATTTACAACAGGTGTTTTGATCGCAAAATAGTATTTTTACAGAGGATTGTTTTCCATATTCATTTTTGTAGTTTAGTTATTTAGTTGGATGCTACCGGGGGCTGTTGAGCCTCCGGTTTTTTTTACTAAATTTACCAATTCAGCAATGTCCTGTATTTTCAATTTTTTTTTCATCCAGTAAAGTCCTGATAACTTTCAAGTTAATCATTTAGTTGAAAAATTTAATTCTTTTTTTGTCAGAAACTTTTGTTTCTTTCAGAAACTTTTCTTTATATTTGTAAACGATTTCTTTATGAAGATAAAAAAATAATAGACATCTGTAAATAGCAAAAACTTGTCAAAATATGGAAAACACAAAAGAAAAAACAAAAAGCTTCTCCTTTCAGAGAGGTTTCGGCCAAATCCAGAACAAGGATTTACCGGCTGTCAGAAAAGAACTGATGAAAGCTCTTGGAGTTACCTCCCGGATGAGCCTGAACAATTATCTTAACGGGAAGGTAATACCGAAGGTTCCACAAGCCGAAGCTGTGGAAACAGTTTTTAACCGGTACGGAATTACCGATATATGGGGCGAATCATGAAAAAGAATCTGACAATAATTTATGCAGCCATAAGCTTTATGCTGCTGCTTGCCGAGCCGCTAACTGACAGCCTTCTGGCGTTTGCCGCTTACCGTGTTTTTGTTGCTGTGAACATGCTGAACGCAGCACGGCTGATGAAACCCTATTTGAAAAACTACCGCCATGAATAAAAGCATTTACGATATGCCGAAAACGGTAACCGAGTACCGCAACAACCCGGTGAAGATGGCCGAGCTGGGAGCAATACGCGCTTTAGAGATGGCGGGGTTAAGCAAGCCTTACCTGAAGCTAAGAGAAGCCAAACGGCTGTATGGCCCCGGCACCGTTGATCGGTGGATTGCTGAAGGGTTGATTCACCCGATAAAAGACGGTGAAAACACCTCAAGTGTTCGCATACGCAGAATTGAGATTGAGGCTGTGGCGAAAAGCAGCAACCGGGTAAGTTATTACCGCAGTAAAGCGGAGGGTCAGTAATAGTTTCTCATAGCAGGCTCCCGGGTTTTTGATTGATTGCCGGGGGCCAACCGAAACCAAGTTTTTAAATAACATATAACAAAATGAATTATGGAAATTAAGATTAATGTTGAATTGAATGCTTCCGCTGAGCTGCTGGAAGCAATCAGGGGCCTCTCCCAGCTTACCGCGGGGAATGTGGCTGAAGCTGTAAAGGCAGCCGATCCGGAACCGGTGAAAGAGGTTAAGAAACCGGCTAAAGCTGAAAAGCCGGAGCCAAAAACTGAAACGAAGGTAAAACCTCCATCGGTTGAACAACTTCGCGAGCTGGTGCGTGAAAAAGCCCAATCGGGCCACCGCGAAACGCTTAAAACCATCCTAAAAAACATGGGCGCTTCAAGCGTTACCACACTGGATGAAAGCAAGTACATTGAGTTTAAAGCTGAAGTGGAGGGTTTGTAATGGGAGCACCTGAAAACAACGGACATGCCTTGTTAAGCCCCAGCGGTGCAAGCCGCTGGCTGGCTTGTACACCAAGCGCAAGGTTTGAAGAGCAATTCCCCGATTCTTCGGGTGAAGCTGCTCAGGAAGGAACGCTGGCCCACGACCTGGGGGAAAACCTGCTCAGGTATCACTTCGGGCAGATTACCAAACGTAAACTCAATCCTGAACTGAAGCGGATTGAAGCGGACCCGATGTATAACGCATCGATGCAGGATTACATTGACGGGTATGTGGCTTTTGTGGCCGAACGCTTTGCCGAGGCTCAGAAGGTGACTAAGGACGCTGTCATTGCCATCGAGTCGAAGCTTGACCTTACGGATTATGTGCCGGAAGGTTTCGGCACCGGTGATACAGTTATTATCGCTGACGGCACCCTGGAGATTATTGACCTGAAATATGGTAAGGGGGTGCTGGTAAACGCTGACAACAACAACCAGATGAAGCTTTATGCTTTGGGCGCTCTCCGGGAGTTCGATTTTATGTATGAGATTGACACGGTGAGAATGACCATTTACCAGCCGCGGCTCGATAATGTTTCTTCGTTCGAAATGAAGGTGAAGGAATTGCGTGATTGGGCGGCTTATGAATTAATACCAAAAGCGAAAATGGCTTTTGCCGGAGAAGGTGACTTTGTTACCGGCGAACACTGCCGATTTTGCCGTGCCCGCAACCGCTGCAAGGCGCTGGCTGATGAAAACATGAAACTGGCGAAATACGAATTTGCCGAAATACCGCAACTTACCAATGAAGAGATTGCTGATATACTTTCACGAGCCAAGGCGTTCAAATCGTGGATTTCTTCCATCGAGGATTATGCGTTGCAGCAGGCTATTGATAATGGTGTTGAGTGGCCGGGATTCAAGCTGGTTGAAGGCCGCTCGGTAAGAACTTATCTCGATCAGGATAAAGTGGCTCAACGGCTGGTTGAAAACGGATGGGATGAGAATGTGATTTACACCCGTTCGCTGCTTGGTATTACAGCAATGGAAAAAACACTCTCTAAAAAAGGGTTTGCCGAGTTGCTGGACGGTTTGGTTATTAAACCTCCGGGAAAACCTACCCTTGTGCCTGAGTCGGACAAACGTCCGGCATGGAACAGCACGGAGAGTGCAATCAACGATTTTAAAAGCAATTAACATTTTTTATTAACACTTTAATTTATAGGAGATTTCAGAAATGAATGAAGTACAAGCTACAAAAGTAGTAACCGGAAAAGTGAGGTTTTCTTACCTGCACGTTTTCGAGCCTTCGGCAGCAGAAGAAGGCCAGGAGAAAAAATACAGCGTTTCGCTGATTATCCCGAAAAAGGATAAGGCGACGCTGGCTAAAATTGAAAAGGCTATTGAGGCGGCTAAAGAAGCCGGAAAAGCCAAGTTCGGGGGAAAAATACCTGCTACCCTGAAACTCCCTTTGCGGGATGGTGATATTGAACGGCCTGAAGATGAAGCTTACGCTGACAGCTTCTTTGTGAATGCCAATGCCAGAACAAGGCCGGGATTGGTTGACAAGGCACTGAATCCGATTATGGATCAGGAAGAATTGTATTCCGGCTGTTACGGACGTGCATCCGTCACGTTCTATGCCTTCAACACTTCGGGCAACAAAGGGATTGCCTGTGGTTTGAATAACCTGATGAAACTGGAAGATGGTGAAAGTCTTGGTGGCCGTCAGAGTGCTGAGAATGACTTTGCAGAATTTGCAGAGCAGGAGGATGATCTCTTTTAGGTAAGAGGGTTAACCGGATTAGTTCAGTGGCAGAACATCTGACAGGGATGAGCAAGGTAAGTACCGAAAGGAAGTTATCCAAAATCCTAAATCAGAAGGTCGCAGGTTCGAATCCTGCATCCGGTTCCGAGGGGCAGGGATAATAGCGAACTCCCCGTAAGTCCCCTAATGTCGGGTTTTATATTTAGCAGGATGGAATCTGCTCTTTTAGGTGTGCCTTTTACAAGGTTCGTGGGTTCGAATCCCGCACCCGGCTCAAATTAAAAAGTTCCCGGAAATGATGAAAACAACGAAGTTCAAACCGAAGTTCAAACCGAAGTTCAAACCGAAGATTAACCGCTTCGACATCTACAACAATCTGCCTCACGGGGCAATGATTTATGTAGCGAGAAAAGTAGATTGCCATAAATCTCTCGTAACGCAGGTCTTAAAAGGTGAAAGAAAAGACCATTACGGGATTATAGAGTTGACAGAACTGATTGCGGCCCTGAACATCTGGAATGTAAGATTTAGCAGGTACGGGAGATCCATCGACTGGAAGCAGCAGGCGGAGTTATTTCACAAGGCAAAAAGAAAAAATTTAACTAAAAACATATCACTATGATACACCTTTCAAAAGAAAAGCCTAAATTGGGAAAACTTATCAGGGTGTTTCCCAGCGGGAAAACACAGGTGCTGGAATCGAATAAGCCGTGGCCGGTTTTGCAGAAAATTAAGGCAAAATACATAAGGCTGGGTTACAGAAAAGAGAATCTGAAGGTAACGTATCTGGATAAAGACAAAAAATCAAACGTATGAAAGCAATAATTACAATAGTGGTTCTGTCCGCTTGTGTGGGAATCCTGTCTGTTGTCAGCCTCATCATCTTCGCGCTGGCTGCCCGTAAAAAAGTGAAAAATAAAGAAGTTCTGAAACGCTATTTAAGGATGTACTTATGAAAACCCTTGGTATTGACATTGAAACTTTCTCGCCGGTTGACTTGCCGAAAGCGGGTGTGTATGCGTATGCCGGACATCCCGACTTCGAAATACTGCTTTTCGCTTATTCTGCCGATAATGGTCCGGTGCAGATTGTTGACATCGCAAGCGGCGAACAGGTGCCGGATGATATTCTCAGCGCGTTGGAAGATCCAGGTGTTCTGAAAACGGCGTTCAATGCCAACTTCGAAATTACCTGCATCAACCGCTTTAAAGGGTTGCCGGTAATCGTTCACGCTGAGCAGTGGGAATGTACGATGGTAAAAGGTGCGATGCTTGGCCTTCCCCTGAGTCTGGCTCAGGTGGCTGATGTGCTGAAGCTGGAAAACCGGAAAATGACTGAAGGAAAAAAGCTTATCCGCTTTTTCTCGATGCCTTGCGCCCCTACTTATGCCAACAGACGAAGAACCCGCAACCTACCGACAACGGACCCGGAGAAATGGGAATTGTTCAAAAAGTACTGCATCTGCGATGTGGAGGTTGAACAGGCAATACGGGAAAAGCTGGAGTTTTACAAGGTGCCTGAGTTCGAGAAGAAACTGTGGATTGTTGACCAGCGGATAAACGACCGTGGAATTATGATTGACCTCCCGTTTGTGAACGCTGCTATTGAGATGGACGAGATTACCCGGGAGAAGCTGGAACGTGAGGCGGTGAAGCTTACTGGCCTGAACAACCCGAACAGCACAACGCAACTCAAGGAGTGGGTAAGCAGTGAGACCGGTACTGAGGTGGATACACTTACCAAGACGACAATTCCTGAAATTATGGAAGCAACGGATTGCGATAAGGTGACCCGCGTTTTGGAAATCAGGCAAAAAATGGCGAAAACCTCTGTAAAAAAATACAACTCGATGCTGGCTGCTGTGGGATTCGAAAACCGTATCCGCGGTTTGTTCCAGTTCTACGGCGCCAACCGGACGGGAAGATGGGCCGGGCGGATGGTGCAGGTGCAGAACCTGCCTCAGAACAAACTCAGGGACCTGGACACGGCAAGGCTTTGCGTGAAGTCGGGAGATCTTGACCTTACTGAAATGCTGTACGGCAATGTGCCGGACACGCTTTCTCAACTTATAAGAACAGCCTTCATCGCGCGGGAAGGCGACACGTTCATAGTCGCTGACTTCTCTGCCATCGAAGCACGGGTGATAGCGTGGCTGGCTGGTGAGAAGTGGCGGCTTGAAGTGTTCGAAAACAACGGCGACATCTATTGTGCATCGGCTGCTCAAATGTTCCGCGTGCCGGTGGAAAAGAACGGGGTGAACGGCCATCTGAGGCAGAAAGGAAAGATTGCTGAACTGGCTCTTGGATACGGTGGCAGCGTGGGCGCTCTAAGGCAAATGGGGGCCGTGCGTATGGGTATTGATGAAAAGGAATTGCCGGAGCTTGTCAGCCAGTGGCGGGCCAGTAATCCGAAAATTGTAAACCTATGGGATTCGGTTGATACTGCCGCAAAAGAGACGGTTATTCACGGACAACCCCGGCAGATAGCCCGTGGCGTGTCGTTCGAGTTGGTTAAAGGGGTTTTGTTTGTACAACTGCCATCGGGCAGGAGACTTTCTTACCTGAAAGCCCGGCTTGGTGAAAACCGTTTCGGTGGTTCTTCGCTGGTTTACGAGGGTATGGACCAGACAACAAAAAAATGGAAAACCCTTGAAACTTACGGCGGGAAGCTGGTGGAAAACATCATTCAGGCTATTGCCCGCGATTGCCTGGCTGAAGCGATGGTAAGGGTGGAAGATGCCTTGTACCGTACCGTGATGCACGTACATGATGAGCTGGTGATTGAAACAAAAAAAGAAACTGCTGAAAAAAACCTTGAAAGGGTGTGCCGGATAATGGGCGAACCCATACCGTGGGCTGAAGGTCTGATCCTGAACGCTGACGGGTATATTACCGATTACTACAAAAAAGATTAAATAATATGGAATATGGAACAAAAATTAAGGCTTGTGGATAGGTCAAACGGATACATTCCCTTTAGTCTGGAAGCCAGACAGGGGCTTGGCACAAAAGAGGCAATTGAAAAAGCAGCTAAGTTTTGCAGGGATTACGGGCTGGAATGTTGTGAGCTTACCTGTGAAGGGTTTACGTTCGACATTACCGCTGACATCACAGAGGCCACTATCAAACAGAAATTACAGGAGTACGAACAATCTAAAGCAATCAAACTAAATGGCTGAAATCAAACTAAAGCATGATGGTTCGTTCGACATCGCAACGGGCCGGAGCCGAAAGGAAATGCACTGGAGAAACAGGGAAACAACGTGGGGTGATTTCCTGAACCGGATTAAGGAGACGCACCGGACATCGGAAAAGCTGGTGGTGTATAAGAACGAAAAGAAATCGCGGCAGGATGAGATTAAGGATGTTGGCGGGTTTGTTGGCGGGTATGTGAACGGTGGCCGGCGAAAGGCGGAGAACGTCACGCACAGGCAGTTGATTACCCTTGACATCGACTTTGCCAAAGCTGACATCTGGGATGATTTCACCTTGTTGTACGGGTGTGCCGCTGCTGTGTATTCAACACATAAACACAGCCCGGAGTTCCCGCGTCTCAGGCTGATCATCCCGCTTGACCGTCCTATTGGCCGTGATGAGTATGTGGCTATTTCGCGAAGGATTGCGGGTGATGTGGGTATTGATGTGTTCGATGATACCACGTTCGAGCCTGAACGCCTGATGTACTGGCCTTCCACTTCAAAGGACGGTGAGTATGTCTTTCACTACCAGGATGGCCCGTGGCTGGAAGCGGATGTGGTGTTGGGTTCGTACAAGAACTGGCAGGATGCAAGTGAGTGGCCTGTGAGTGACCGGGCGGGAACGGTGCTGAGCCGTGAAATTAAGAAGCAGGGTGATCCGTTGGAGAAACCGGGTATTGTTGGTGCTTATTGCCGTACTTATACCGTTACTGATATTCTTGAAGGGGTTCTTGCGGATGCTTACGAGTCGTGTGACATCGATAACCGTTACACGTTTAAAGAGGGTTCAACGAGTGCCGGATTGGTGGTGTATGAGGATAAATTCACGTATTCGCATCACGGTACGGACCCGACAAGTGGAAAACTCTGCAATGCGTTTGACCTTGTGCGTATCCATTTGTTCGGCCTGAAGGATGAGGATGCGAAGCCCGGCACTCCGACAAATAGACTTCCTTCTTACACTGCCATGATGGATTATGCCTCTAAGGATGGGAAAGTCAGGCAACAATTAGGCGCTGAGAAGCTGGAAGCAGCACGCGAAGAATTTGCAGGGTTGCAGGATGCTGACGATGATCAGGAGATTGACACGGAGTGGATGAAGCTGCTGGATGCTGACAAGAAAGGAAATTTCAAAAGTACGGTGTTCAATGTGAAGCACATCCTTAACAATGATCATAACCTGAAGGGTAGGTTTGCCAAAAACTTGTTCGAAAACCGTGAAATTGTTCTCAGGGATTTGCCGTGGCGCAAAATAGACCCTAAAAACCCGTATATGACGGATACGGATGACGCCGGTGTTCGTGAATACATGGAGAAGGTGTACGAAATTACAGGGGTTCAGAAAATTGAGGACGCACTCCGGCTGGTGATTGAGGAAAATTCTTTTCACCCGGTAAGGGATTACCTGAACCGCCTGAAGTGGGACGGTAAATTAAGGGTTGAAACGCTTTTTATCGATTACCTGGGTGTGGAGGATAGCCCTTACACCCGGGCAACTACCCGTAAGTCGCTGACGGCTGCTGTGAAACGTGTTTTCCAGCCTGGATGTAAGTTCGACTATGTGTATGTGACCATCGGCAAACAGGGAATTGGTAAAAGTACCATCCTGCGTAAACTTGGCCGCAATTGGTTCTCGGATTCGTTCAGCACGGTTTCAGGAAAAGAGGCTTATGAACAGATTCAGGGGGTCTGGATTGTGGAGATGGCTGAGCTGGCTCAACTCAAAAAGGCTGAACTTGAGGCGGTAAAGCATTTTATTACAAAACAGGAGGACCGCTTCCGGGTGGCTTACGGGAAACGTGTGGAGAACTTCCCGCGGCAGTGTGTTTTCTTCGGCACGGATAACAATAATGATTTTCTGAGGGACCCTACCGGTAACCGCCGTTTCTGGCCGCAAGTTACACACGCTACAGAGCCAACAAAGGATTTCGATAAGGACCTGACGGCTTATGAAGTGGATCAGATCTGGGCTGAGGCTGTGAATTTATATAAAGCGGGTGAAAAACTTTACCTGGATAAAAAGCTGGAGGATGAAGCCCGTAAACGGCAGGCTGAACACACGGAGATGGATGACCGCGAAGGAATTATCCGTGATTTTATAGACATCCCGATTCCTGAGAATTGGTATGAAAGGGACCGGCTGGAAAGGCGAAATTATTACCTGACTGAGGAGTCGATGAGGGAGGCCGGAACGTGGTTCAGGGAGAAAATCTCAGTGGCGGAAATATGGTATGAATGCTTCGGAAACAAACCTTCGGAAATGACAAGATTTAATACAAAAGATATTCATAATATTATGAAAAATATGGAAAATTGGGAGGGTTCAAAGCACCCTGTTGAGACAAAAGGATATGGCAGGCAGAGGGTGTATAAGAGGAAAAATGATGGTAAACACGAACCCCGAAAAGTGGTAAACACGAGTAAACACGAAAGCCCTTTTTAGAATATTAGAATGAAACGTTCAAAAAAAGCTGGTAAACACAGTAAACACGAAGTAAACACAAATTTTTTTTCGTGTTTACCATTCAACATACCGAAAACAGGGAGATACAGCGAAAAAGTAAACACAGTAAACACAAATTCTACTAAAAAAGGGAAATGTATGATTAGAGAAAAAAAAGCACACACCGGACCCGCGCGTTTGCCTAACACGTATATATAGAAAGATGGGCGTTTTTTTGTGTTGCCGTGTTTACCAAACGTAAACTAAACATAATTAAAAAATACTGAGAAAATGAATGAGAAGTTACTGGAGAAAAAATTAAGAGAAGGGGCGCAAAAGCTAAAAGGTATTGCACTAAAGTTCAATTCACACACGTTCACCGGAATGCCGGACAGGATCGTTTTATTACCGGGCGGAATTATCAAATTTGTGGAGGTGAAATCGACAGGGAAAAAACCAACACTGATCCAGGTGAAACGAATTGAAATGTTAAGAAGGATGGGTTTCGATGCAAGGGTGGTTGACTCCCCTGAAACGCTTTCTGAATTTTTAAGGGAGGTGCAAAATGAAATATAAACCTTGGCCTTATCAGGACTATGCCACAAAGCATATTATTGAGAATCCGGGTTCAGGATTGTTCATGGACATGGGTTTGGGGAAAACTGTGGCAACGTTAACGGCTATCAACAAACTGATGTATGAAGATCTGGAAGTGGATAAGGTGTTGGTAATTGCCCCTAAACGTGTGGCTGAAGATACATGGACAACGGAAACCCTGAAATGGGATCACCTCCGGCACCTGCGTTTGTCTATTGTTCTGGGATCTGAGAAACAACGGAAAGAAGCACTGAAGCAGAAAGCGGATATTTATGTGATTAACCGCGAGAACGTGGCGTGGCTTGTTGGCCTGTACCAGAATGCTTTCCCTTTCGATATGGTGGTGATTGATGAGCTTTCAAGTTTCAAATCGGCAAAAGCTATCCGGTTTAAGTCGCTTCGGATGGTCCGGCCTCTGGTGAAACGGGTGGTTGGCCTTACCGGTACTCCGGCACCTAACAGCCTCATCGACCTTTGGCCGCAACTATATCTTCTGGATATGGGCGAACGCCTGGGGAAAAACATTACCCGTTACCGGGAGACGTATTTCAGGCCGAACCGGAGAAACGGACATGTAGTTTTTGATTACAAACTGCTGGATGGAAGCCAGAAAGCGATTTACAACAAAATTTCGGATATCTGCATAAGCATGAAAGCGAAGGATTACCTCCAACTGCCTGAACGTATCACAAAGGATGTTCGCATTTACCTGTCTGAACGCGACAAATTGAAATATGATGAGTTTGAAAGGGATCAGATTCTTGCTATTGAGGATGCTGATGAGATTTCAGCCGTGAACGCCGCGGCACTTACAAATAAACTGCTTCAGTTTGCCAATGGCGCCATCTACGATGTGAATAAGGACTGGCATAGTGTTCACCCAGCTAAACTGGAAGCCCTGGAAGAAACGGTTGAAGCGGCAACAGGTCAGCCGGTTTTGATTTTCTATTCTTACAAGCACGACCTTGAACGCATAAAGAAAAAGTTAAAAGCATATAAACCGCGAACGCTTGACAGCCGCGAAGATATAAAGGCATGGAACAGGGGGGAAATTCCGGTGTTGCTGGCTCATCCGGCAAGCGCGGGTCACGGGCTGAACCTTCAGGCGGGCGGAAATATTATCATCTGGTTTGGCAATACATGGAGCCTTGAATTGTATCAACAGGCAAATGCAAGGCTTGACCGGCAGGGCCAGACTAAACCTGTTGTGGTTTACCGGTTCATTACCTCCGGCACAATGGATGAAGATGTGATTAAAGCCATCGAGAGGAAAACCTCCGGGCAGGATGCTTTGATGGAAGCTGTGAAAGCGCGAATAAAAAAATACCAAAGAACTAAAATCAGCGTATCATGAGAATTTACATTTCAGGAAAAATTTCAGGTTTGCCTCTGCGTGAGGTGAAGGAAAAATTTGAAAAAGCAGAAGTACACCTGGAGGAGCTCTGCTGTATCCCGGTTAACCCTTTGAAAAAATCAGGCTTTAATCCTGATGCTTCGTGGGAGCATCACATGATTGAAGATATCCGGCTGTTGTTTGAATGTGATGCAATTTACATGCTGGATGACTGGCTGGATTCCCGCGGGGCAATTATTGAGAAGAATATTGCCGAGATTACCGGGAAACAGGTTTTCTTCCAGTCACGCCTTGATGAGAACTGGAAACTGATTTCTAAAACTTCTTTTGTTCTCCGAAAAGTGGAAGGGGCTATTCAGGAGGTTACCGGAATGCGGCTGAAGGATTATGCCATTGCTTCCAAACAGCGTGATATTTATTTTTCGCGTTTGATTTACACGCACCAGGTTTTTAATCATGGCGTAAAAAACAAGAGTCTGATAGCCCGGAACCTGCATAAGAATCATGCAACGGTTTTAAGGAGCCTTCGCAAGTACCCTGATGAGTTTAAATTTAATCCTGATTTCCGTGAAATTGCCTCTCGCGTTTCCGACATCCTGAAGCGTTCGAAGGTTGTTTTTGAGAAATAGTGCGTAAAATTTTAACTAAAAAGTATATCAGTCTGATACGCTTTCCGAAATTTTATCCTATCTTTTGCCGGAATCTTTAAATTTTTGTTGTGGGAGAATTGAGACTTACACCAAAGCAGGAGAAATTTTGCAATAAATATCTTGAATGCGGCAATGCTTCTGAGGCTTATCGCTTTGCTTACGATTGTTCAAAAATGAAGGATTCCACCATCAACAGGAAAGCGGTTGAACTGTTAGCAAACGGCAAGATTACGGCAAGCGTGTCAGGGATGCAAGCCGAACAAAAAGCCAAAAGCGACATCACCAAAGAATACATCCTCAAAAAACTCCAGGCAATTGCAGATTCCAAAATAACTGATTATGTGTATTTCGATGGGTCTGAAATTAAATTTTATGATTTTAGCTTATTGAGCGAAAAGCAGATAGAAGCAATTGAAAGCATAAAACACGGGCGTTACGGGATTGAAATCCGTTTGCATGGTAAAAGCTGGACCATAGAGCGAATCTGTAAGATGCTTGGATTTGACGCACCCTTGAAAAACGAACACACAGGTAAAGATGGATCCGATTTATTTCCGGCGATGGATTTATCCAAACTGAGCATAAAAGAATTAAAGCTTTATCACCAACTTCAGGAAAAAGCCAGTGCCAAAAACACCTAACATACCACAACTGCTTGCCACGAAGATTGAACTCTTCAAACGCGGGGATTACGATTTCATAACCGTGATCGACGGTAAAAAGCATGAAAAACAGGAACAGGCTCTTCAAATCCTGAACGACAACACACACGTTGAGTTTCTGTTTGGTGGCGCGGCAGGCGGTTCGAAATCATGGACAGGGTGTGCTGACCTTGCGTTTAAGTGCATGGCCTATCCCGGCACCAAGTGGTTTATAGGCCGTGAATCCCTGAAACGCCTCCGGGAATCAACCCTGATAACCTTTTTCAAAGTGTGCAGCCAGTACGGAATCCGTCGCGATGTGGACTTTTCGTATAACGGACAAGACCATTACCTGCAATTCGAGAACGGAAGCCGTATTGACATGCTGGACCTTCGATATTTACCCTCCGACCCGCTGTATGAACGTTACGGGTCGCTGGAATATACCGGAGGCTGGATTGAAGAAGGCGGGGAAATCAATTTTGGGGCTTACGATACGCTGAAAACCCGTGTCGGACGTCAGATGAACGACAAATACGGGCTTTTACGCAAGCTGTTTATCACGTGCAACCCGAAAAAGAACTGGATGTACAACACGTTTTACAAGCCGAACCTGAAAAACACGTTGCCTGAACACATGGTTTACCTGGGGGCGCTGGTGCAGGAGAACCCTTTCATCGAAAAGGATTATGTGAAAGCCCTGGAATCGACAACCGACAAAACAAAGAAGGAACGATTGCTGAAAGGGAATTGGGATTATGACGATAACCCGGCAATGCTTTGCAGCTATGACGCAATTTCAGCCGTTTTCAGCAACGATTTAGCCCGAGCCGGTGCAAACCACTACTTAACGGCAGATATCGCAAGGTTCGGCAGCGACAGGGCGCGTGTGGCCGTTTGGCGCAACTGGACAATACTGGAGGTGATAAGTTTCGATGTGTCGAAAACAACCGAGATACAAACAGCTATCAATCACCTTCGCCAAAAATACCGGATTCCCAAAACCCGGGCTATTGCCGATGAGGACGGGGTTGGTGGCGGAGTTGTTGATAATTGCGGGATTCTTGGATTCACCAACAATGCCAGGCCGTTTGACGATGAGAATTATAACAACCTTCAGTCTCAGTGCGCTTACAGGCTGGCTGAACACATCAATAATTCGGAAGTAAGCATTGATTGCGATCTTTCGGAGGATGAGAAGGATGAAATTATAAACGAATTGCAGCAGTTGCAGACCCATGACGCTGATTCGGACGGGAAACTGAAGATAAAACCGAAGGAATTGATAAAACAGGATATCGGACACTCACCGGATTGGCGTGATTTGATGTTGATGCGTTCGTATTTTGATTACAAGGATGTGGTAAGGCATAGCTTAAAGGGCTTATTTTGATAAAACAATAAAACAATAAAACAAAGATAGTTATGAAAATACAGGAAATTATAGGTCTTGAGAATCAGTCGGACGTTATTAAGAAGTTGAAGGAGGGAAGACCAACCCTTCAGCCGGATGTTGACAAGGCCCGAAGGGGTCTTGATCCGCTTAAACACGATGTGTTTGACTACGAGAAACGACCGAACAAACTTGTAAAGGTTGACGCTGAGGAAGGAGGTATCAAGAAAATTGACCCGGATACAGGTGAAACAACCACCGTGCGTTATGAGCAGGTTGCCCGGATTGCTATTGCCATCCAGAAGCTAATTGTGAAGCGGGCGGGTGCTTTCCTGTTTGGTAATCCGGTTGAGCTGGAGGCTGAGATTGAGAATGCAGATCAAGACCTGGTGATGAAAGCGTTGAAACGTATTCTTTACGATGTGAAATCAGAGAGCCTGAACCGCAAAGTGGCCCGTGAGGTGTTCAGTTGCACTGAAGCGGCGGAGTTGTGGTATCCGGTTGAAAAACCACACTCAAGCTACGGTTTCAAAAGCAAATACAAACTAAGGGTGGCTGTTTTTTCTCCGTTGCAGGGTGATAAGCTTTTTCCTTATTTCGATGACAGAGGCGACATGATTGCTTTCTCCCGTGAATTTACGCAGATTGGTGATGACCGGAAAACCCGGACCATGTTCGAGACTTACACGGATGAAAAACATTTCATATGGGAAATAGCGGAGAAAGGTCCTGAGCTGGTTGATGGTTACCCGCGGGACATTGCTATTGGCAAGATTCCGGTTATTTATGCCAGTCAGCCTGATTTGGAGTGGGCCGATGTGCAGGTATTGATTGACAGGCTGGAGAAACTGCTTTCCAACTTTGCAGACACGAACGATTATCACGCTTCGCCTAAAATTTTTGTGAAAGGTCATCTGCTGGGGTTTGCCGAGAAAGGGGAGTCAGGCGGGATTATTGAGGGAGATGAGAACTCAGAAGCCAGTTACCTGTCGTGGCAACATGCACCGGAGTCCGTTAAGCTGGAGATTGAAACCCTGCTGAGAATGATTTACACCATTAGCCAGACTCCTGATATATCGTTTGACAGCGTGAAGGGAATCGGGGCAATATCGGGCGTGGCGCTGAAGTTCCTGTTCATGGATGCACACCTGAAAGCGGTTGACAAGATGGAAATATTTGATGCCTACATGCAGCGGAGGGTAAACGTGGTTAAAGCTTTCATCGGCAAAATGAATACAAATCTTGCTGTTGAGGCTGAAAACCTGATGGTGAAACCGGAGATCACACCCTACATGATTGATGATGAGAAAAGCTATATTGACCTGCTGACCACTGCCAACGGCGGGAAACCGGTGGTGTCTCAGAAGCGTTCAGTTGAGTTGGCAGGGCTTGCCAACGATACTGAGGAAGATTTCAGGCAGATTGAGGCTGAGACAGCCAGGGAGAACGCTTTTATTCTGGGTGAGCCAACTGATGTATAATGGCGAAAAAAACAAACACGAAAACAGGCTTTTCCTTTCAGGGATGGAATACAGAACATTTCAGGCGGACGGAGAGTTACACGAAAGCAATTGACAGGCTTTACCGTGCGGCTGTTCTGGACATTTCCCGTCAGGCTGTTGGCCTGAAGGTAAACCCTGACAAGCTGTTTTCCTTCAGGGACTACCCTGCCGCCAATCGTGAACTGAAAAATATAATTTCAAAGCTTACTTCCCAGATTACCGCAACCATCAAAACCGGCAGCCGCGAAGAGTGGCTTTTTGCAAATGTGAAAAATGATGCTTTCCTGGAGTCGATAATTGCCACATCGGGGCTCAGCAAAGAAACCCTTTCCAGACTTCAGGACCGTAACCTGAAAGCTTTGGACTCCTTCCAGAAGCGGAAGGTAAAAGGGCTGAACCTCTCCCGGCGCGTGTGGAAATATACCAGCCTGTTCAAGAACAACATCGAATTAGGCATTGATGTGTCGCTGGCCGAAGGGAAATCGGCTCAGAAGCTATCACAGGAGCTGAGGCAGAACCTTCTGGAACCGGAGAAACTGTTCAGAAGGGTGAGAGACAAACACGGCAATTTGCAGCTATCGAAAGCGGCAAAAGCCTACCATCCCGGACAAGGTGTTTACAGGTCAAGTTATAAAAACGCTATGCGGCTGGCCCGGACGGAAATAAACATGGCATACCGCAACGCTGATAACCTCCGGTGGGAGCAGTTGGATTTTGTGGTGGGTTACGAAGTAAAGCTTTCGAACAATCACACCCTGAACGGACAGCCTTTTTATGACATTTGCGATATTTTGGCCGGTAAATACCCGAAAAACTTTGTTTTTAACGGCTGGCACCCGCAATGCCGGTGTTTTAAAGTGCCAATACTCCAGGATCCCGATGAATTTAACAAGGGAGAACTGGATGAACTCACAGCCGCTTTGGATGGGACCGAGTACAAGCGTTTTCAGAGTCGGAAAGACATTAACGACGTGCCTGCAAGCTTCAAAAAGTGGGTAAAAGACAACGGGAAGAAAGTGGATGGCTACAAATCAACCCCTTACTTCATAAAAGACAATTTTCGGTATGGGAAAATAAGAAACGGGTTGAAATTTGCGGCTACTCCATCAGAAATTTTGAAAGAAACAGTTTCGTAAGGCTCAGGTAACAACTGATTGTATTTTCAGAATAGTTTCTGAGCCTTAATTCGTTTTCGTAATCTTTTAAATATTCACCCATAACTTATTGATTTTTAGTGTTGATGTTTTTAGATTCACGTTAGCATTCATATTTTGCCCTTAAAAGTTAGTTGTAATTGAAGCAAATTCGTAAGGGCAAAAAACGAAAATGCTAACAATGTGTGTAGTGCATACCTGTTCTGTTTTTGAATCTTTTGTACTCATATCAATCGTTTGTCTTTGTTTGCCCATAATTAAAATATTTTTTTGCCAACGCTCTTTTGGCTCGTACCTCACCAATTAGGTTTTATTCTGTATCGCAAAAGATACCACATTCCCAACTTTTTATTTTA
>Ga0265293_10007383_pt1 | contig 16954 bp, 13 predicted proteins | sample Munlanlewell138R_FD_192505 | JGI IMG/M metagenome (GOLD analysis project Ga0265293, IMG submission 192505) | Leachate microbial communities from a municipal landfill in Southern Ontario, Canada - Leachate well 138R | ecosystem: Engineered > Solid waste > Landfill > Unclassified | place: Canada...
TGTTGAATATCTGCCGGCGCTCTCTAACCCTATCGGGCGGGAGGATGACAATTTCCGGCACGGCTGGACGGCATTTTACTGGGCCTGGTGGATTAGTTGGTCGCCCTTTGTTGGCATGTTCATCGCCCGCGTCAGCCGGGGCCGTTCAGTGCGCGAATTCGTACTCGCTGTGTTGCTCATCCCCTCGATCGTTTCTACAGTCTGGATGACGGCACTTGGCGGCACAGCCATCAGCCAAGTCGTCGATCAGGGCATGGCCTCGGTCCAGTCTGCGGCTCTGGAACTACAACTTTTTGAAATGCTTTCGGGTCTGCCGCTGACGGCGTTCACATCGCTTGTTGGCATTATTCTTGTTATCGTGTTTTTCGTGACCTCCTCTGACTCTGGCTCGCTCGTTATTGATACGATCGCTGCAGGAGGCAAGATGAACGCACCCACCCCGCAAAGGGTATTTTGGGCAAGTTTCGAGGGACTCGTCGCTATTGCCCTTCTTCTCGGCGGGGGGCTTGCTGCCTTACAGGCCATGGCGGTTTCCACCGGGTTTCCATTCACCATCGTTCTGCTCGGCGCCTGTTTCGCCCTTGTGAAAGGATTGATGGCTGAGCCACGTTGACCTTGGCACGACCGGCGTGGAAATTTCCGCCTCCTATGGAAAAGCCCGCGCACGGCAGGGCGATAAGATTGCGGTGATGGATCTTGGCTACCGGGCCAAAATCCCTATCTCTGCCAGATGCATAATATACCGATCCACAAGCGCCTGATCCGAATGCGCGATGAGGCTATCCGCCGGCCGCCCTATAGGGCGGTCTATGCCCATGCGCTGACGGTTGCGCATATGGAGGGGCGTCTGATCGCCGATGATCATCCCGCCTGGCACCGGGTCTTTGACGCGATCGCGGCGGCGCGCGGGGGCGATGCAGGGGCGCTGGATCTGATCGAGCGCGAGTTGTTGCGGATGCGGGCGCGGTAGGGTCGCCGCAAGCTCACCCTATCACCACCACCCAAAGCACGATGGCCACCATTGTCATCACCCAAAGTGAGGCTTCCGCTATGCGTTAGCCACTAGGGTTTGCGTATCAGGGCCGGGCACGCGCCGCCGCGAAGGCACGCCGATTGCTTCCTCACCGGTGGCCTCTGCCATCTCGCCACGCCGGGCTTGTTTCGGCCCAGCCGTGAGCCGGTCATGAAATGCGCCAAATTCGGCTTCCCCGCGTTCGAGCAACCGCAAGCCGGCCCGCAACGCCGACGCATTTTGCTAGCGCACTGATACGATCAAGCGATCAACCAAGTCCGGGCGGCTTTCGTAAGAATAACGTTTTGTGTGGCCACAGGTGTCGTTGTCCAGTGCATTGGCAATCTATGCCGATGCAGACCTAATGTCGATTTCTTGTCGTTATGAACAAGAGCCATGCGGATAACGAAGTCTGCATCGGGGCTATGATCGCACTCGATTTCAGCATATCGGTGAACGCGCACCAAGGATTGGGCCAATTATTCCGCCGGGGGCGCAAGCCTCCTCCTGAAAACCAGAACGTGCTGAATGCCACTCATGTCTCCTTTGACGAAGATTGCCACCGGAAGCATTGTGGTTGGCCTTATCGTTCTGGCCATTAAAACCGTCGCATGGTGGATGACCGGCTCGATCGCGCTGCTGTCGGACGCGCTTGAGAGCACGGTGAACGTAGCGACGGCGATAGCAGCGCTTATTGCAATACGCGTGGCGGCGCGTCCTGCGGATGCCAATCATCCCTATGGGCACCATAAGGCAGAGCTGTTGAGCGCTATCCTCGAAGGCGTGATGATCATCATCGCCGCGTTGCTGATCATACGTGAGGCCTATTTTGGCCTTCTCGCGCCGCGTGTGCTGGATGCTCCGTTAGAGGGGCTATTGTTGAACGGTGCGGCCAGCGTGATCAATGCTTTCTGGTGCTGGATCCTGATCTCTCAGGGGCGCAAGCGGCGGTCGCCAGCATTGGTGGCCGATGGTCGACATCTCCTTACGGATGTCATTTCTTCAGTAGGGGTCATATTCGGGGTATTGATCGCGATCATATCCGGTTGGGCTATTCTCGATCCGATAATGGCGCTGATCGTCGCGATCAACATCCTCTGGTCCGGCTGGAATGTGATGCGGGAATCGATGAGTGGGCTGTTGGACGAGGCCATCCCCGAGGCCATTCTCGAACGCATACGCGAAACGATTGCCCGCGAAGCCACCGGGGCAATTGAGGCGCACGACCTGCGCACCCGCACTGCCGGTAGGGCATCATTTGTCGAATTTCATCTGATCGTGCCCGGTGAAATGACGGTCAATGCGGCGCATGATATCTGTGACCGGATTGAGATTGCGTTAAAGGATATCTTGGAGGATTGCGTTGTGACCATTCACGTCGAGCCAGAATGCAAGGCAAAGCAATCAGGCGTGCTTGTTTTGTAAACTGATGCCCGTATCATCCATGCGGGAATGGTGGCTGTCACATTTTGGGATGGGCATAGTCCCGCACGAGCAGGTCAACGGGTGGAAAGTTGCGTGGCAACTGCCGTGGATTGAATGGCGGGCCATCTTGCACAGCTTTCTCGGAACACCTCAGCGTGTTCGATGAAGGTGACTGCTAGAATTCTTCGGGCCACATATCGACTGGTTCAGAGCGATGATTTCATCGCTGGAAATCAATTAATCTCCGTTTGCGCGACGAGCATGTGCGCCGGTCGCACCGAATGAACGACGTCCGCGTTTTCTCGTGGTCCGATCCAGCATCCCGGCGAGGGTTACAACTGCCGTTGTCCCCTTTGTGGCTGATGAGACCGAGTTTGGATATCACGAATACACCACAAGCGTGTCGTCGGGAATGTCGGCAAGCTCGTCGGTCAGCACAACCGGTTCTCGACCGCCTTTGATGTTGCGCACCGCCGGTGCGGGCTGGCCGGGATGGGCATCGCTTATGGGTTCGAGAATGCGTTACTGTTGTGAATGGCGGTCGTGAAGTCGTGGATTGCCTGCCGATCACTTCCTGTGTGGGCAAGATTGACTCTGCCTACACACATGAACAAATAGTGAACATAGAGCATGGAATCAGTGCAAATCCCGGAGGGGCTATCCCCGATGCGCAGACCTCAGGACAGAGCCCTTGCCGAACTTCGGGCGCGTATCGCGCGGCTGGGGGGCGGTGGGATGTGCGGTGATGGGGTGCTGCCGTTCGGGATTGCGGGTTTGGATCGCAAGCTGCCGGGGGGCGGGCTGGCGCTTGGCTGTCTGCATGAGGTGGCAGGCGGTGGCGACGGGGCGGCGGCGGCTGGTTTTGCCGCCGGGATTGCGGCACGCACCACGGGGCAGGTGCTTTGGTGTGTGGCGATGCAGGATTTGTTCGCGCCGGGGCTGGAGCAGGCGGGATTGCCGCCCGGCCGGGTGATTTTCGTTGAGGCGGGCGACGACAAGGCCGTGCTGGCTTCGATGGAGGAAGGGCTGCGCCATGGCGGGCTGGGGGCGGTCGTGGGGGATGTTGCGCGTCTGCCGATGGTGGCGTCGCGCAGGTTGCATCTGGCGGCGAAGGGGACGGGCACGCTTTGTATCGCGCTGCGCCGCTGGTGGGGGCGGACGGGGGCCAGCGATTTCGGGCAACCGACGGCGGCGATGACGCGCTGGCGGGTTTCGGCCCTGCCATCGGAGCCTTTGCCGGTGGCGGGAATCGGGCGGGCGCGCTGGCGGGTGGAACTGATCCGCGCGCGGGCGGGCGAATGTGTCGATATCGAATTGGAGGCATGCGATGGCTCGGGTCATCTCGGTCTTCCTGCCGATGTGGCCGATCGATCGGCTGCGCAGGCAGGCAGGCGCAAAGCCGGCGGCTGAGGCGCCGCTGGCCCTTGTCGGGCGTGACAGAAACCGCCGGGTAGTGACGGCGGCCGATCCGGCGGCAAAGATGCTTGGCTTGCGCGCAGGCATGCCCGTGACCAAGGCTCAGGCGCTGGTGCCCGGGCTGGTGATCGAACCTGCCGATCCGCAGGCCGATGCAAAAAGCCTTGGCCGGCTCGCGCTTTGGGTGATGCAACGCTTTTCGCCCATCGTGGCGGTTGACGGGGCGGACGGGATCGTCATCGACGCGACCGGTGCTGCCCATCTGCATGGGGGCGAAGGGGCGATGCTCGACGCGCTGACCGGACGGCTGGCCCTGTCTGGCGTCACTGCCCGCGCCGCTATTGCCGATAGCCGGGGCGCGGCCCATGCGCTGGCGCGCTATGGTGGCGCGCCGGTCTTTGTCGCCCCGCCCGGTGAAACTGCGCCGCTTCTTGCGCCGCTGCCGCTGCAGGCCCTGCGCCTGCCACCTGCGATTGTGATGGGGCTGCATGATCTCGGCTTTTCCCGCATCGGCGATCTGACCGGCCAGCCGCGTGCGCCCCTGACCCGGCGTTTCGGGCCGGAATTGTGTCGCCGGCTTGATCAGGCGTTCGGCACGCTGGCCGAACCGATCGAGCCGATCCGACCGCAGGAATTGATCACCGCCCGCCGCGCTTTTGCCGAACCCATCGGCGCGGCGGAAACCATCGCGCGCTATATCGGCAAACTGGTCGCAACGCTTTGCGCGGCGCTGGAGGCGCGCGGGCTTGGGGTGCGGCGGCTTGATCTGATCTGTCACCGCGTCGATAATCAGGTTCAGACGGTGCGGATCGGATTGGCCATGCCGCAGCGCGATCCTGCGCGCCTGACCCGGCTGCTTTGCGACCGGATCGAGACCATCGCACCGGGCTTTGGGATCGAGATCATGACGCTGACGGCGACACTGACCGAGCCGTTGCGCCTGAAACAGGCGGCCAGCAGTCTGATCGAAAACCCCGCGCCGGATCTGTCCGGCCTGATCGATACGCTGGCAAACCGGGTGGGGGCCAAGGCGATCTATCGCTTCGCGCCCCAGCCCAGCGATGTGCCCGAACGTTCGGTCCGCCGTATCCCGCCGCTGGCCGAGGATATGGGCGCGAACTGGCCCGATCATTGGCCGCGCCCCGCGCGCCTGCTGCCGCGCCCCGAACCGATCGAGACCATGGCCCTTTTGCCAGACCATCCGCCGAACTGGTTTTCCTGGCGGGGCGTGCGCCGTCATGTGCGCCGCGCCGATGGCCCCGAACGTATCTTTGGCGAATGGTGGAAACGTGATGCCGAACAGGTTGCGGTGCGCGATTATTTCCGGGTCGAGGACGATACCGGCGCGCGTTTCTGGATCTTTCGCGCGGGGGATGGCGAAAATGCGGCCACCGGATCGCATCGCTGGTTTTTGCATGGGATTTTCGGATGACGGGCTATGTGGAATTGCAGGTGACGTCGTCCTTTTCCTTTCTGCGTGGAGCGTCTTCGGCCGAGGAACTTTTTACCAGGGCGGCGGCGATGGGGATCGGGGCGATGGCGATCACCGATCGCAACACGCTGGCCGGTATCGTGCGCGCCCATGTGGCAGCGAAAGAGGCGGGGGTGCGATTGATTGTGGGCTGCCGCCTCGATCTCGCCTGCGGCATGGCGGTGCTGGTCTATCCGATGGATCGCGCCGCCTGGTCGCGGCTTTGCCGGTTGCTCAGCTTGGGCAAGGCGCGCGCGGGCAAGGGGCGCTGCCATCTCGAATGGGCAGACCTTGTCGCTTATGCCGAAGGGCTGATCGCGGTTCTGGTGCCCGACCTGCCCGATGAGACCTGCGGGCTGCGCCTGCGACGCCTGCACAAGGTGTTCGGCAACCGCGCCTATCTGGCCCTGACCCTGCGGCGGCGGCCCAATGACCAGATGCGCCTTTGGCAGCTTTCGCAACTGGCGCAGCGCCATGGCATACGCAGCGTGGCGACCAATGACATTCTGTTTCACGAACCCGCGCGGCGGATGCTGCAAGATGTGGTCACCGCGATCCGCCACAGCACCACCATTGACGAACTTGGCCTGCAGCGCGAACGTCATGCCGACCGCTATCTGAAACCGCCCGCCGAGATGGCGCGACTGTTCGCGCATTTCCCCGAGGCGCTGGCGCGCACGGGCGAAATCGCGGATCGCTGTCGCTTTTCGCTCGATGAATTGCGCTATCAATATCCCGAGGAACGGGACGATCCGGCACTCAGCCCGCAAGAAACCCTGGCACATCTGGTAGGCGAAGGCGCCGCGACCCGCTATCCCCAAGGCGTGCCCCCAAAGGTCACCGCCGCGCTGCGCCATGAACTGACCCTGATCGGCAGGCTGAATTACGCGCCCTATTTCCTGACGGTGAACAGTATCGTCCGTTTCGCCCGGTATTCTTTGTCAGGGGCGCGGATCGGCCGCCAATTCCGCCGTTTGCTATGTGCTCGGCATCACCGCCATCGACCCGGCCCATAATGACCTGCTGTTCGAACGTTTCGTATCCGAAGAACGCCGCGAGCCGCCCGATATCGATATGGATTTTGAACATGAACGGCGCGAGGAGGTCATCCAGTGGATTTACGATCATTACACGCGCGCGCGGGCCGCGCTGACCGCTACTGTCATTCGTTATCGCTCCAAGGGGGCGCTGCGCGATGTGGGCAAGGCCATGGGGTTGCCCGAGGATCTGATCACGACGCTTTCGGGCCAGTTGGGCCGTTGGGCTGCGGGTATCACTGATCAGGATCTGCGCGCGCTGAACCTTAATCCCCAGGATCGCCGGTTGCGCCTGACGCTTGAACTGGCCGCCCAGTTACGTGGCGCGCCCCGGCATCTGTCGCAGCATCCGGGCGGGTTCGTGCTGACCCAGGACCGGCTCGACGATCTGGTGCCGATTGAACCGGCGGCCATGGCAGACCGCCAGATCATCGAATGGGACAAGGACGATATCGACGCGCTGCGTTTCATGAAGGTCGATGTGCTGGCGCTGGGCATGCTGACCTGTCTGCGCAAGGGGCTGGAGATGTTGGGGGATCACAAGGGGCTGGCCTATGATCTGGCCACGATCCCGCAAGATGACGAACCGACCTATGACATGATCTGCAAGGCCGATACGCTCGGCACCTTTCAGATCGAAAGCCGGGCACAGATGTCGATGCTGCCACGCCTGAAACCGCGCGAATATTACGATTTGGTGATTCAGGTCGCCATCGTCCGGCCCGGCCCGATTCAGGGCGATATGGTCCATCCCTATCTGCGCCGGCGCGCGGGGAAAGAGCCTGTCATCTATCCTCGGCCCGAATTGAAAGAGGTGTTGGGCAAAACCTTTGGCGTGCCGCTGTTTCAGGAACAGGCGATGCGCGTCGCCATCACCTGCGCGGGCTTTACCCCGGGCGAGGCCGACGGGCTGCGCAAATCCATGGCCACCTTCAAGCACAGCGGCGGCGTGTCGAAATTCCACGACAAGCTGATCTCGGGCATGGTGGCGCGCGGTTATGAGGCCGACTTTGCCGAACGCATCTTTCGTCAGCTAGAGGGCTTTGGTTCCTACGGTTTCCCCGAAAGCCATGCCGCCAGCTTTGCCTTGTTGGCCTATGCCTCGGCCTGGTTGAAATGCCATCATCCCGATGTGTTCTGCGCCGCACTGCTGAACAGCCAGCCGATGGGGTTTTACGCGCCCGCCCAGATCGTGCGCGATGCCCGCGATCATGGGGTGGAAATCCGCCCGATCTGCATCAATGCGTCGCGCTGGGATTGCACGCTGGAACCGGCCGGGGATGGGGGCCGCCTTGCCGTCCGGCTGGGCCTGTGCATGGTCAGGGGGCTGTCCAATGCCCATGCCGCCACCATTATCGCCGCGCGCGGTGCGGCGCCCTTTGCCTCGATCGAGGATCTGTGGCGTCGCGCCGGGGTGCCGGTCGCCGCGCTGGGTCACATCGCGGCGGCGGACGGGTTTCGCCCGGCCTTTGGCCTGACCCGGCGCGCGGCGCAATGGGCGCTCAGGGGGTTACGAAACGAGGAACTGCCGCTTTTCGCCGCCGCTTCCCGATACGAAGGGGCCATGGTCGCAGAAGCGGACGAACCCGCCATTGCCCTGCATCCGATGCCCGCCGGGCGCGAGGTGGTCGCGGATTACGCCTCTACCGGCCTTACGCTGCGCCGCCATCCGGTCGCGTTCTTGCGCGAAGATCTGACCCGGCGCCGGATGGTGCGTTGCGCCGAGGCCATGGGCGCCCGCGACCGGCGCTGGCTGGAACTGGCCGGCATCATTCTGGTGCGCCAACGTCCCGGCTCGGCCAAAGGGGTGATGTTCATCACGCTTGAGGATGAAACCGGCATCGCTAATCTCGTGGTCTGGCAAAAGGTGTTCGAGCGGTTCCGGCGCGAGATTTTATCCTCTGGCATGATCGCTGCGCGCGGCCGCATCCAGCGCGAGGGCGAGGTGGTGCATCTGGTGGTGCATCAGGTTACCGATCTGTCGCAGGAACTGGCAAGCGTGGGTGAGCGTGAGGAGGCTTTGCCCCGCCCATCCGCGCCGGATGCGATCAGCCCTGTTATCAAAGTAAGAACGCGGGATTTCCGGTGAAAGCGCGCGCTTGAGCTTTGCTTTCACAAACGGGAAGCCGACTGACAGACCCCGGCATGGCGAGCGCAGCAAAGCTGCAGGGGCGGTTGTTCGAGGAAAATGCAAAAACCCGCGCTTGCGAAAGGCTCTCTTGAGCCGGGCAGGTGGCATAATCCACCTCGCGGATTCATCGGGCCATCACCCGAAGCAATGCGGCCAGCGATGCATCCTACTTGACCGTTCCCCTAACACCCTCGCCCCAGCACCATCACCCAGACAGGTTCGCCGCCGGGGGTGACATGGGCCAGCCCCACGCCGATTTCCTGTGCGCGCCGGTCCAGAATGTTCTGGCGGTGGCCTGCCGAATGCATCCAGCTTGTCATCACATCGGTGGCGCTGCGCTGTCCGCGCGCGATGTTTTCGGCGGCAAAGCAGGGGCGTATGCCTTGGGCCTGCACGCGGGTGGACAGGGTCGAACCATCCGCGCCCTGATGCGAAAAATATCCGCGCGCGGCCATATCGCAAGCGTGGTTTTGTGCGGCCCGCGTCAGCGGGGCCGATACCGCCAGCGCCGCGCGCCCGGCGGCGGCGCGTTCAAGGTTGGTGCGGCTGATCACGGCCTCGGCCCCGGGCGGGGCGGCGCATTGCGCGGTTGCGGCCCCGCCCAAAGCGGCAAATGCAACGGCGGCCAGAATGCGCAAGATGGTCATGTCGGGATTCCTTCGGTCATGATCCTGCCTTGATATATGATCCCGTCCCCGCCTGGCAATCACAACCCCAAGTTGTGGCGTAAATAAAGCAAATCGAATGCGTCGACGGATTCGCGAAAACGCAAACGGTCTGCCGTGAACCCCCGGTATCGGGCGCTTCTCGCGCATGGCTGCATAAGCGGTATGAGGGGTAGAGCGATGTTGACGAGTGTGCGCGCATGGCGGCGTGGCCACTCTAGCGGCCCATGCACAAAGCTGGACGTTGAACCTCAATGATGCTGACCATGACCCGATGGCCGCCGGGGACACAGTGAATTATGCAGTCAGGATCGACAATGACAGCTATGTTCTGAACCCCGCGGATCAACTTACATTCGCGATCCTCGCGCCCACGATCTTTGCCGGTGTCACATCGGATGAGGGGGTGGTCTGCGCGCCCGATACGGGTTCGAGCCGCTCACGGTTGCCTGCACGCTGCCGGAATAGCCGCGCAGTCGGCGCTTCAGGCGAGGTTCAGTGTCATCGCATCCGAGGCCGGCACCATCACCGTTGAGGCCGCGATCCCCGGTGCGGCCCCCTTCACCCGCTGAGGGGGCGCGATATCGCACTCGAAGCATCCGCCACAGCGCGGATCGAGGTTGATGCCGTGTTTCAATGCGCCAGCGTGATCGGGCGGATCTTTGATGATGCCAATCACGGCGGCCATATGACCGGGGCCGAGGCCGGGCGTGGCCTGCCGAATGTGCGGCCGCTGACGCCCACGGGGCTTGCGATCCATACTGATGAACATCGCCGCTACAACGTGCCCTGTGCGACACTGCCCCAATCCATCGGCAGTAATTTCATGCTGCGGCTGGATGAACGCACGCTGCCCACCGCTACCGCCGGACGACCGAGCATCCGCGCGTCGTGCGGGTGACGCCGGGAATGCTGACGCGGCTTGATTTTGGCGCGACCCTGTCGCTGATCCGGGGCGATCCGGCCGCCGAGACGCGCCCGCGCGACGGTCTGTTCTTTCACGTGTCCGCGCAATTCTGACGCAATATTCGCAGGGATAAGACAAAGGGGGCCGCGCGGTCCCTTTTGGCGTCACAGGCGCCTCGCGCTTGCGTTAATATAGTTGCATGTTAACGTGACGTAACTGTGATCTTGCCGCATTATATCCGGGCGGCAGAGGGGAGGAAGATCATGTGGGATTTCAATCTCGGTGCGGCTCTGGGGCTGATGGCGCGCACGATGCCGTTTATCCTGTTGCGGATGGTGGTCTATTTCGGTGTGGCGCTGGGCTATGTGCTGATGTCGGGCACCGGCGCGGGCATCGGTTATGGGATCGGCACGCTGGGTGATGAGGGCATGCGGATCAGCGCGACGTTTTGGGGCGGGGCGATCGGCTTTGGGCTGTTTGGCGCGATCATGTATTGGGCGCGCGAATTTATCCTCTATCTCGTCAAGGCCGGGCATATTGCGGTGCTGGTCGCGCTGATCGACGACAAACCCGTCGTGGGGGGCCGCGCGCAGATCGATCTCGCCACCGCCGAGGTCAAGGCCCGGTTTGGCCAGGCAAGCGCGCTGTTTGGCATCGATCAGTTGATCAAGGGCGTGATCCGCGCCATTACCGGGCTTGTGCGCGGGGTGCTGACAGTGCTGCCGCTGCCCGGCGCGCGCCAGATAGCGGGGATTTTGCACGCCTTTTTGCGCGTGGCCGTGGGCTTTATCGACGAAGTGATCCTTGCCCATGCTATCCGCACCCGCGCGGCCAATCCATGGGCATCGGCGCAAGAGGCGCTGGTGCTTTATGGCCAGAATTACAAGGTGATGTTGAAAAACGCCGCCTGGCTTGCGGTGATCATCTATGGGCTGAGCTTTGTGGTATTTCTGCTGATGCTCGCGCCCGCGGCGCTGGTGGTTTACCTGATGCCCGGTGCCTGGGCGGCGGGGGGCGTGATTTTCGCGCTGTTGTTTGCCTGGAGCGTCAAGGCCGCGTTGCTGGAACCCCTCGCCGTCGCCTGCCTGTTACAGGTCTATTTCAAAGTGACCGAGGGGCAGAGCCCTGATCCCGCATGGGACGCGCGGCTGGAACAGATGTCGGGCAAGTTTCGCAAGCTTAGGGATCAGGCAGTGGGCCATGGCAAGACAGCGGCCCCAGAGGCCGGAAATCTGTCCAGAGTATAGGGACGCATAGGGGGGAGATGGGCATGAAAGCAGTGCAGGTGGCGCTTGGCGCTATTGCCGCAACGGGGCTGTCGGTCGGGGCCGCGCTGGCGGCGGATGATGTGGTGGTGGTCTATGATGCCTCGGGCTCGATGTGGGGGCAGATTGACGGCATCAGCAAGATCGAGATCGCCCGCGATGTCATGGCCGATCTGGTCACCGGCTGGCCGGATGATACCAATCTCGGGCTTGTCGCCTATGGCCACCGCTCCGAAGGCGATTGCCGCGATATCGAAACCCTGATCGCGCCCGGCCCGGTATCGCGCAGCCATTTCATCGATGTGGTGAATGGCATCCGCCCCAAGGGCAAAACCCCGCTGAGTGCCGCAATCCAGCAGGCCGCCGATGTGCTGTCCTATCGCGATACGGCCGCGACGGTGGTGCTGATTTCCGACGGGCTGGAAACCTGTCAGGCCGATCCCTGCGCGCTGGCCGAGGAACTGGCCCGTCAAGGTGTCGGATTCACCGCGCATGTGGTGGGCTTTGATCTTGACGGTAGCGCGCAGGCGGGGCTTGCCTGTATCGCCGAAAATACGGGCGGTCTCTTTGTGCCTGCCGCCAATGCGCATGAGCTGAAAAACGCCCTGACACAGGTGCAAAGCCTGATCGATCAACCGTCCAAAGAACCGACCCCGGATCCCGAACCCGCCGCCGATATCACCCTGACCGCCCCGGAAACGGTGACGACCGGTGCGACTTTCACCGTATCGTGGTCGGCCAGTATCCATCCGCAGGACTACATCACCATCGTCCCCGCTGGCGCCGATGAGGGGGCCTATACCGACTATATCCGCGTGCGCGATCTGTCCGAGGGCGAGCTCACCGCCCCCGCAGATCCGGGATTGTATGAGGTCCGCTACGTGCTGAACGAAGGCAACCGCACGCAGGCCACCACCCCGATCGAGGTGATCAGCGCCGAGGTCGGCATCGCGGCCCCCGCCGAGGTCACGACCGGTGCAAATTTCAGCGTTTCGTGGTCGGCCAATATCCATCCGCAGGATTATATCACCATCGTGCCCGCCGGCGCGGACGAAGGTGCCTATACCCACTACATCCGCGTGCGCGATCTGTCCGAGGGTCAGCTCACCGCCCCCGCAGATCCGGGGCTTTATGAGGTCCGCTACGTGCTGAATGAAGGTAACCGCACGCAGGCCGCCACCCCGATCGAGGTGATCACCGCCGAGGTCGGCATCGCGGCCCCCGCCGAGGTCACGACCGGTGCAAATTTCAGCGTTTCGTGGTCGGCCAGTATCCACCCGCAGGATTATATCACCATCGTGCCCGCAGGCGCCGATGAGGGGGCCTATACCGACTATATCCGCGTGCGCGATCTGTCCGAGGGCCAGCTCACCGCCCCCGCCGATCCGGGGCTTTATGAGGTGCGCTACGTGCTGAATGAAGGCAACCGCACGCAGGCCGCCACCCCGATCGAGGTGATCTCCGCCGAGGTCGGCATCGCGGCCCCCGCCGAGGTCACGACCGGTGCGAATTTCGCCGTATCGTGGTCGGCCAGTATCCATCCGCAGGATTACATCACCATCGTGCCGGCAGGCGCCGACGAGGGGGCCTATACCCACTACATCCGCGTGCGCGATCTGTCCGAAGGCCAGCTCACCGCCCCCGCCGATCCGGGGCTTTATGAGGTGCGCTACGTGCTGAATGAGGGCAACCGCACGCAGGCCGCCACCCCGATCGAGGTGATCTCCGCCGAGGTGACGATCACCGGCCCCGATGTGGTGCGGGCAGAGACCACGATGCAGATCGCCTGGACCGGCGCGGTGCATCCTCAGGATTATGTCACCATTGTGCCCGCAGGCGCCGATGAGGGCAGCTATACCGATTACATCCGTGTGCGCGACGCGGGGCAGGGGACGTTGAAAGCCCCTGCCGAGCCCGGGCTTTATGAGATCCGCTATGTGCTCAACCAAGGTAACCGCACGCTTGCGCGCCATGATGTCGAGGTGGTGGGGGCCACGGCCGCGCTTAGCGACGGGGTGGTGTTGAGCGCGCCGGCAGATGCCGCACCGGGCGAGATCATCACCATAAGCTGGACGGGCAGCGCCGATAGTGCCGATCAGCGGATTGCCCTTGCCCGCGCGGATCAGGCCGACTTTAGCTGGATCGCTGCCCACCGGCTGGACAGCGAGACCGAATATTCCCTGACCCTGCCCGATCAGCCGGGCTGGTATGAAATCCGCTATCTGGACGTCACGGCCCGCAAGGTTTTGGGCCGCACAATGATCGAGATAAGATGATGACTAAGAACCACGGTGCCAAAGCCACGCTCGCTGCGCTGGCGGTGATGTTTTCGCTCTCGCCCGCCATGGCCGAACTTGACGGGCATGGGCCCGATGCCTGGCGGGTGACCGGGGTGCGGGCGGATGACGCGTTGAATGCGCGGATGGGGCCGGGCACCAGCTACCGCGTGATCGAAACCTTTGCCCATGACGAACGCGGGATGATCCTGATCACCTGCGTGCCCTATATGACGCTGGCGCATTATTCCGAAATGACCCAGGCCGAGATCGACGCCTTGCCCGCGCGCTGGTGCCTGATGCGCGATGCGGGGCTAAGCAAGGCGGGCTGGGTGGCGCAGCGCTTCATCACGCCCGATGATGCCGAGCCTGCGGCAGATCACGATACGGGCGATGCGATGATCGATGCGGCGCGCGGCCTTGTGCAGCGGCTTTTCGATGCCAATGCGCGGGCCGAACAGGGCATCGGCCCCGATCCTTTGCGCCCGCCGCTGGCCGATGATTATTTCACCGCCGACATCACCGCCGTGCTGACGCAGGGGCTGGGTGCGCATCCGCTTTATGGCGCGCAGGATTTTTCCGGACAGATCACCCGGATTGCGCCCGATGCAGATCAGCCGATGTTTCGCGGCATGATCACCATCACTGTCGATTTCACCAATTTCAACCAGCCGCAACGCGCGGTCTTTTACCTGCGCGCCGATCCGACACGGCCCGATGCGGCACTGCGGATTTTCCGGGTGGAACATGACGGCTGGGCCTATCCATGAAGCGCAGCGTTGCTGGCATCTTGTGCGCGGCGCTGGCGCTGGCGCTGCCGCTTGCGGCCCATGCCGTGGATTCCACCCCGCAAGGCAGGCTTGAAACCGCCGCCGGGGTTTATGCGTTCAACGCCACCACTTGCGCCATTCATACCGAGGACGGGATGCTCGATATCCTGATCCAAGGCGCGGGCACCACGCCCGATGGCGATATCTTCTATCTCGAACTGCAATCCATGGGTGGCAGCCTCGATATCGAATTGGGCGTTGACGGGCCTTTTCAAAGCCTTGACCGGCAGATCCGGGCCGGGGAATATGTGTCGGCAGCATTCACGATCGATGCCACGGGCGGGATGATCACTATCCCCGATCTGATGCTGGTGGATCAAGACGGGCAGCTTGTCGATGCGCGGGCGCAGCTTTGGATCGATTGCAACGCGCAAGGGCCGGACGTTTCGCCAAGCCCTTGAAATAATTTTATTCCTTCCCATATGAAAGAGAGCGGGCCATGCGGCCCGCCCGATTTCTTCCCCCGGAGCAATATGCCAATGCAGTATTATCCCATTTCAAAGGTCATGCGCAGACAACAGGCGCGTGTTTTGCCCCGGCCCCACTAAATCTGCCGATCTGGCGGGGGGTGGCCGGGGAAATGCCCTGTTCACTCATGCCAAAGGATCTGCCATGTATCGCGCTTTATTGCCTGCCTCTTGCCCTGCCTGCGGGGCGAATATTCCGCGCTCTGCGGCCCACCGGTGCCCGCATTGCCGCCAACCCTTCGTGGCCGCCTATCGCCACAGTTCCAGCCTGAAACATCTGCACCTGCCCCAGGAAAGGCGGCGCGATGACGAAGCCTGAACCCCTGCGCCTGCCGCTGAGGCTGCGCAGCGGGATCGCTGTCATCGCCCTGATCGTGATCGCCATTTTTGGCGGTCCGGTCGTGGGGCATTGGCCGGCATTGGCGCCGTGGTGGGGGGCGTTGCAAAACACCGCGATTGCGCTGGCGCTGTTCATGGGCGCGCATCTGGTCCATGGGCTGGCCTCGGACCGCCTGAGCCGGCGGCGCAAGGGCCATCGTCCGGTGCCCAAAGTGGCGCTGGATCTGCTGCGGGTGGGCTTGTTTGCGGTGGCGGTGCTGGCAAGCTTGTCGCTCTTCTTTCGGCAGGATCTGTCGGGGATTTTGACCGGTTCGGGGCTGGTGCTGGCGGTGCTGGGCTTTGCCATCCGCAACGTGGTGGCCGATACGTTTTCGGGGCTGGCGCTCGGGCTTGAGGCACCGTTTCGCATTGGCGACTGGGTGAATATCGACGGGCTGGCGCAGGGGCGCGTGCAGGAAATCGGCTGGCGCACCACGCGGCTTGTGACCCGCGACAGCACCTATGTCATCGTGCCCAACAGCCAGATTTCACGCCAACGGATCACCAATTACAGCGCCCCGCGTCAGGAATATCGCGACCATGCGGAACTGACCCTGCCGGTCTCGGTGACGGTGGCCGAGGCGCGCGCCATGATCCGCGATGCCTTGCGCGACGCCGAATTCATCGTGCCCGGAAAAACCCCGCATGTGCAGGTGGTGCGCTATTGGCCGCAGGGGATCGTTTACCGGGTGAAATATTGGGTGCCCCAGCATGACCGCGAACTGGATTGCCGCAACGAGGTGTTCAGCCGCATCGACGCCAAGCTGCGCGAAAAGGATATCGCGCTGGGCGCCGCGATAGTGCCATGGCCCGATGAGGCCGAACCGATGGCGATGCCGGCCTAGGATCGCGCCGGACGGGCGAAATTTGCCCCGCCTTTGCATGGCACGTGGCGATCGTTCGGCCCGCGGCGCAAAGTGCATCTGTGCGTGCGATAGCGGGCGAAACGCTTTCGATCCGGTTTCTGGTGATGTCGGTTTAGGTTTCATCAGCGCGCGACCGATGGGGCGCAGGGCGGAGCCGATGCGTGGCAAATCCTACCTGACGCTTATCGATCGGGGGCAAAGCCTAGCGCGCCAGCGCCGCCAGTCCGATGGTCAGGGCGGAAATCAGCAGCCCCGTGGCCAGCGCCCAGGGGATCGCGCGTTGCAAGACGGCACCCACCAGTGCCGGCTTGCCCACCGTTGTGGCGCCCAGCAGCGCATCGGCGGGCGACACCGCGCTTCCGACCGCCGCGCCCGCCGCCTGTGCGCCCAGCACGATCGATACCGGCAGGCCCTCGGCCGTGGCGCCGGTGACCTGCAGCGGGCCGAACAGCACATTCGATGCGGTGTTGGATGAGGTGGTCAGCGATCCGACAAGGGCGATGAAATTCGCCGCCGCCAGATAGACGGTCGGGCCCGCCACCGCGCTTAGCCCCAGGGCCAGAACCGTGATTTCGCCCGAATGGCTCATCACCGCGCTCATGACCATCAGCGCGGCGATGCTGAAGGTCACCGGCACCGCATCATTCGCCGCGCGGCCCAGCACCCGGGCAAGCCCCGTATCGGGCGGATAATGATCGCGGCGTTTGAACAGGGCATAGCCGAACAGCGCCGCAAGCAGCAAGAATGTGCCCGGATGGGTCAGCGGCGTAAAGGCCGCATAGGCATCAACTGCCGCCGTCTGCAGATC
>Ga0265293_10007384_pt1 | contig 16953 bp, 15 predicted proteins | sample Munlanlewell138R_FD_192505 | JGI IMG/M metagenome (GOLD analysis project Ga0265293, IMG submission 192505) | Leachate microbial communities from a municipal landfill in Southern Ontario, Canada - Leachate well 138R | ecosystem: Engineered > Solid waste > Landfill > Unclassified | place: Canada...
ATAACCGAAGGGGCAAATAATTATAAAATCGAATATTATCCCAATCAGCAGAAAGCGGCTACAACACTTAAACACAACAATACCGTTATTGAACATAAGTACTATGCTGGTAAGGCTTTTGAATGGGAAACGGTAAACGATAAGAAGTATTATTATGTCTATGCCGAAGGACAACCCATTGCCGTATTTATCCAAGAAGGTGATGGCACTCCGGTACCTTATCTTATCCTTACCGATCATTTAGGCAGTGTGGATTTAATCACCGACCGCTACGGCAATGTGGTGGATAGCATGAGCTTCGATGCCTGGGGCAACCGCAGAAATTATAATGATTGGCTCCTAAAAGACAACACTGTCCATTTAATAGACCGTGGATTTACCATGCACCAACATTTGGATTCCTTTAAGCTGATAAACATGGAGGGAAGAATGTACGATCCTGTGGTAGCCCAATTCCTCAGCCCCGATCCTTATGTGCAGGCACCGGATAATACGCAAAACTTAAACCGTTATAATTATTGTTACAATAGTCCGTTAATGTATACGGATCCGAATGGGGAATGGATACATTTTGTAGTCGGAGCTGTTGTTGGAGGGATATCAAATCTTTTTATAAATAGAAACAACATAGAAAATGGATGGGACGTATTGGGTTATTTTACTATTGGTTCTATAGTAGGGGCTGCTACAGCAGGTATAGGTGCAGGAATAAGTTCTGCCATTGCAGGAGGTGGTTTTGCTGCAGGATTTATCGGAACAAGTACTGCCACAAGTACAGGATTCTTAGCTGGAGCAGCAATTGGGGGTACAGCAGGAACAGCATCCGGTTTTGGATTAGGATTTGGCAATAGTCTTATGCAAGGAAATAGTTTCTCTCAATCTCTTCAAAATGGAATATTTGAAGGATTAAAATCAGGTACTTCAGGAGCTTTATTAGGAGGTATAATAGGAGGCTTTGATGCAACATTGAGAGGAAGAGATTTTTTTTCAGGAAGTTATAAAGAATATAATTTAGAATTGAAATTATTAGCAACTAATAATAATAATGTAATAACAACAGATCGATATACAATTCCAGATGATGCGACTGTTGTAAATTTAGATGATCATAAAGTTTACTATAAACCTGAAGAAGGAGTAGCTGGAATAAAAGATTATGTGAGTCCAAATAAATATATAAAAAATCCTGTAGATGGTGTTGCTACATCTAAATATACAAATCAAGTTTTCAAAATACCCGATGGAGGAAGAGTAAAAATATTATTAGGTGGTGATGTTAATTTAACTATGGGAGCTTGGGATCGCATCAAATTAACAGGTTATCAAATCATTAAAAGTAATTACAAATATGGTTGGATGTCTTTAAATCAACTCGATAAAAATTGGGAAACATTGTTTAAAATGGCACATATAATAAAATAAAATGAAAATAATTAATATTTACAATAGCTTTTTTATTATTATTTTTTTTCTTGCATTATATGGTTTTGTATATGAACGAACTCTATATGATATAACATATGGTAAATATGTGCAAAATTATTTTGATGCAGGTAACTCGCTGCCATCATATGCAATAGAAGAGAGTCCGAAAAATGATTCTAATGAGTATGAATTATATGAAATCCCTTTCTTGTATGAGATTTTACATAGAATATTTAAATTTACCGTAGGCTTTGTTTTCTTTGTGCTTATCCCAATGTTTATGTTAGGAATTATCTTATTTATAAGAAATAAATTATTTTTGGATTATAAATGGTACATAATTCAATTAATAGGGTACTCTTGCATTTTACTCTTTCTTATTGATATGCTTAACTTTGTTTTCGATTAAGATTAAAAACATGAAGATTTTCTTAATAGGTAATGTACCATCTTATGCTTTTCTGTTTCCTTCAAATTTACCATAAAGAGAATCAATGGAATAGAAAATAATATTAAACAAAACGAGGGTAATATATACGCTCGTTTTGTTGTTTTCGTTTGTAAAAACGTAGGAAACAGGACTTGTTTTCCGAAAAGTGTACCATATTATGCTTTTTAAACAAATAAATTGTCATGAAAGGTATTTATTGTCAAAGTGATTGCATTAAAAAGGGAAGGTAAAAAATATGCAAAAAAGATACCGGGCTTCTTGGACTTGTTTGCGCATAAAGCGAGCATTTCTAGGATGAATAAATAAACCAAACCACTTCTCAGAAAAAGGAAAAAGCAATAGAATACCTTGTTGAAAATTTCTGCCTTACAGAATAAAAATTTAGTAGTTAGAAAAATTTTATTTTCTAACTACTAAATTATTTTTTTCTAGTTAAAAATTCTGGAGGCATTATCTTGTTAGAGGGAATCAAATTCTATGGAAAATAATTTATCCATTCTGCAAATTATGTAATTCTGTTAAAAGAAAAATATTATCTTTGCAAAACGAAATTATATAAAAATGAACAAACCCTAATGTGGAAACTAGTTTCTCTACAGGGCACGATAATTATGATATGAAAAGAATTATTATATTTATATCTGTACTTATTTTATCATTAACTTGTTTTTCTCAAGTTAATAAAAATGAATTTTATAATAATCATTGGACGAATAAACCAAGTGCTTGTGTTCATTTTTTTAATAACAATCAATTCGTAGGATTACTGATGGATGGTAATAAATTGAAATTGATATATCCTTATTTAAAAGAAAATATAGAATCAATTACAAAAATGAATTTTGATTCTAATCTTTTTGATATAGAAATAGATTCTATGTTAATTTTTACTTTTGAGAAATCACTTAAAGATACTTTAAGTAAAAATGATAGCTTGTTAATATTTCCTCCGAATCTTAGTATTGATTCCTACTATAGACAGTATTTTATATTAAACTATAATGGTATCAACTATGTATTTATTGGCTTTCATATTAATTCGGATAATATAAAAGATGGAACGTATTACTATAATAGTACGGATAGCTTAAGGGTACAATTAAACGATTTTCAATTAATGCTTGATTCAAGAAGATTTATTTATCAGCATTATAAATGGATTATAAATGATATCCAGTTTTATGTATTATATAATATAGAATCAAAGAAAATGAAGTTTTTTCGTTCTAAATTTTGGTAATGTATCAAATTAGGACGTGGGGAAAAAGAATCACAATCACTGCAATTAACGCCTTAAAATCAAAAAAGCAATAACCTATGCTTAAACACGAATCAACTAATTGTAAAAACAAAACAAGGATGAAAGCTCTCATTTTTTTACCGATAAGAGGTGGGGTCAATTTCGAGCGGAATCAAGGGCTAAATTTAACCTGAATATTCATATATTAATAAAAGATGGATAAAATACTGAAAAATGTTTAAAAAGAGTTTATTTGTTGTATTTGTTGTATTTGCATTTATTTTAGGAAGTTGCAATCCTAAAAGACAAGATAATTTATGTTCAATGGAAACTAACACCTTACCTGAATTAGTTTTAGAAGCTTATAATTCAATAGATAAGAATACTTTTTTTGAGTTATGTCAACGTTTAAATGATTCTATAAACAGAAGAACAGATTATTTTTATTTATATACTGCCACTTTTATAAACGAAACTACTAATGAAATAGGATTAGGTATTGTAGAATTAGATGAACAAGTACCACAAACTCCTATTGGATTAATACTTCATATTTGTATAATTGATAAAAATACTATTTTGATGGAAAATGAACTAATCAAGATTGATGATTTTAATGAAAAAGCTAAAAGATTTATTCTCGAACCAGATAGTTCTAAAAAGCATAATTTCTTACAAAAAAAACAAATAGAATCATTTGGAGAAATAGAAGTATCCAAAGTTGGAGTCAATTTATCAATTAATGCAAAAGGGCTTACATTATCTCCTGAAGAATGGACAGCGTTTTTTAATTGCTTACATGACTTGGTAAATATTTATGAAAATGAAAGGAACAATATTGCAATAAAAAAAGCAGGAGTAAATTTTAATTCACTAACTTTTGAACAAAAAAAAGCTTTTAATAGTCTAATGGGCTACCCCATAATGCTGATTTTTGATAGAAATTGTAGTGCAAACCCCGTAAAATCAAAAAACAATAACCTACACTTAAACACGAATCAACTAATTGTAAAAACAAAACAACGATGAAAGCTCTCATTTTTTCACCGATAAGGGGTGGGGTCAATTTAACCGGAAAATTCATAAATAATTAAATTATGAAAAAAATGTATATCATATTGTCAATTGTTCTTATAGTTATAATAGGATTATTATTTTTAAAATACCTTATTATTGGGAAGGAGTTAAAAATTTCATTTGTAAAAGCTCAGAAATATAATTCAAAAGAACCTGAGATATATATGGATTGGTTCATAATAAATAGCGAAGCTCAGAAATATAATTTGGAAAAAGAAGGTTATATTATTCCTTATGTTGATTTCAATAAAAATTATCTTATTATATCTCACTATAAAATTTCTAAACTATACCGTAAAGTAATATGTAACGAATGTACAGGGGCTCACGATGGGAGAGTGATTTTTGATAAAGAGAACTCAGATAAAGATTTTTATTATTTTTATCTAATGCCTACAATAAAGCTTTCTCAGGGTATAGGATAATGAACTGGTAGTGTCCGCTGCAACCAACACCATAAACAACAGCCTTGCCGTGAGAACGTAGACGTAACCATTGAGTATAACTGTGATAATTCGTGAAAATCTGTGGGCAAAAAAACAATTACGAATTACGATTCATGGTCATTTGAAGGTTTAGGTTTCATTATTACAGTCGTTGTAGAGGGGAAATCAATCCTATTAAAAAGGAAAGAAAAAACACCTTGATACGAAAAACTAAGGATAAAATGTTATATTTTTGTAAAATTAAAAAAAAGAGCACAAACAGGAGAGGATTATTTTTTGCACGAGCTCTTGTTATGCTTCATTTCTAATTTAATGAAATGTAAACCAATCAAAAAAAACATTCAATGATCAAACGTAAAACAACAAACACACGAACCATAGATAGCTTAAGGACTCATCAAGTATACCTAACAAACGATAGAAGATAAAATTATAACATATGGATATTTCTTACAATTGGCTAAAAGACTACTTACAAACGGATTTAACCACCGAACAAATGTCGTACATCCTTACCGACATCGGCTTAGAAGTAGAAGGCATTCGTCGGTATGAAAGCATAAAAGGAGGTTTGGAAGGTATTTGCATAGGGAAAGTCATCAGCTGTGAAAAGCACCCCAATGCCGACCGTTTACACATTACACAAGTAGATGTGGGCGAAAACGCTACCCTTCAAATTGTATGCGGAGCTCCCAACGTAGCCGCCGGTCAGAGTGTAGTGGTAGCACGCATAGGCGCCACCCTCTATCCTACCGAAAAAGAAGCTTTTACCATCAAAAAATCCAAAATCAGAGAGGCTATTTCTGAAGGGATGATCTGCGCCGAAGACGAATTGGGAATAGGCTCTTCGCATGCCGGCATCATGGTACTCAACGATGCACCTCCCTGTGGCATGCCTGCCAAAGAATATTTTAAGATTGCGGTCGATACCATTTTCGAAATCGGACTCACCCCGAACCGCAGCGATGCCGCCTCACACCTTGGAGTAGCCAGAGATGTTCTTGCCTATCTGAAAACACATCATCCTACAACGCAACGCTTACGTTACCCCGAAATCACTTCGTTTCCGACTAACACCGCACCCAATCCCATCCAAATCACCATTGAAGACACCGAGGCTTGTCCGAGATATAGTGGATTATGCATCGCTGACGTAACCGTTAAAGAATCGCCCGAATGGCTGAAAAACCGCTTGAATGCCATCAACATACGACCAATCAACAACATTGTCGATATTACGCAATACATACTTTTCGAATTCGGACAACCCCTACACGCCTTCGATGCCGATAAAATCAAAGGCAAAAAAGTAATCATTAAGAAATTAGCCGAGGGGACTCCCTTTGTTACCTTGGATAGCATCGAAAGAAAATTAACCGACAAAGACCTTATGATTTGCAACGATACGGAACCCATGTGCATAGCCGGTGTGATGGGAGGCAAAGACTCGGGGATTACTGCCGAAACCAAGCATGTGTTTCTCGAAAGCGCTTACTTCAACCCTGTGAGTATACGAAAAACCTCCAAACACCACAGCCTAAAAACCGACGCTTCCTTTCGTTACGAACGTGGATGCGACCCCAACATCACGACCTATGCCCTGCAACGCGCCGCCTTACTGATACAACAAATTGCCGGAGGAAGTATTTCTACTCCTACCGACGTCTACCCTACTCCTATCAAAAAAAAGGAAGTAACATTGCATTATCAACGTTTAAACGCACTCATAGGCAAAGAAATAGACAGAGAAACTGTGGATAAGATTATCCTGGCTTTAGAGATGAAGATCACAGCCAAAACCGACGACAGCATATGCATTGCCGTTCCTACCAATAAACCCGACGTAACGCGCGAAGCCGATGTGATCGAAGAATTTCTACGCATTTACGGCTACAATCACGTTGAGACGACAAACACCTTTACCTACACCCCGTCTACCCTAAAAGAAAATCCGCTGATAGCACTGAAAGAACGGATTTCATCCTATCTAAGCAGCAACGGATTTTTCGAAATTATGAACAATTCACTCACCAAAAGCGAATATGCCGATTTCGATTTTATCAACAAACAGGAAACGATCAGCCTGCTCAATCCACTGAGCAAAGACCTCCAACACATGCGACAAAGCCTATTGTTTGGCGGATTGGAAAGCATTGTCAACAACATCAACCATTCCAACGAAAACCTACGTTTGTATGAATTCGGGACCATCTACAACAGGAACCTCCACACAACGAGTGATCACAGTGTTGTTGAACGCTATTTACATCAAACACATCTAGCTCTTTTCGTTACTGGCAAACAACACTCCGAATCCTGGCAATACAAAGCGAACGACCTCGATTTTTACTATCTGAAAAATACAATCGAAAATGTATTGTCGAAAGCCAATTTCGACCTAAAACGCTTTACCTGTCAGAGTGAATTAACGGCAGGGGCACTTTGTCATGTGCTAAACTATGCGTTTGACTCGCAAACTATTCTACGCATCGGCGAAGTCAACAAGGATGTCTTGAAACACTTCGGGATTAAACAAAACGTATATTATGCCGACATCGATTGCGACAAACTCATCGCTTTGGATATCAAGAAAAAAGTACTGTTTAAAGAACTCAATAAGTTTCCTGAAGTGGAACGTGACCTGGCCCTCCTACTCGATAAACACATTACCTATAAAGAAGTAGAAGCCTTAGCGTTTAAAACCGAAAGAAAGCTTCTTAAATCCGTCAACCTCTTCGATGTGTACGAAGGCAAAAACCTCGACGAAGGCAAGAAATCCTATGCCGTACGCTTCATTCTTTCCCATCCCGACAAAACCCTCACCAACGATGAGATCAATCAGGTGATGGATAAACTCATCAAAGCTTACCAAAAAGAATTGAGTGCCAATTTACGATAGATTCCCATTCCACATAAAAAAATCTTTGTAGTTAACACAATAGGTGATAGAAAATTAATAATAGGTAGGGACGTTGCGTGCAACGTCTCTACGTTTATAAAACACTTCTGAATGCTTAAATTGTCAAACCTGTCTGGAAATTCACTTTGCTTTGTTTTACCCGAAAACATCATAACGTTTTTTTGAATCCTTATTGACGTTTTTTTAGATACATCCTATCGTTTTTATAGAAATATTTTGACGTTTTTATACCAAACAAAGCAGTCAATAATCGGAATCTTATTTTTGCTTCACGACAACAAAGCATTAATAAAAACACAAGACGTCTCTCAAAAAAATAACACTGATAATCCCGAAGGGATGACATTAGGGTAGACAAAAAATTATTTCACATTCACCCCATAAACCCAATAAAAATGTTTACTTTTGCAAGAGAATAAAATAACGAAAAAAAAGAATTAGTTATTAACAATATTTCATATATTCTATTAAATATGCGAGAAATACAATTTACGGAAAAGAAAGAATGCCGGGCAGGTTTCGGCGAAGGTTTATTAGAAGCAGCAACACGTAACGAAAACATCGTCGCACTTTGTGCAGATTTAACGGGCTCTGTCAAAATGGATGCTTTTGCCAAAGCATTTCCCGAACGTTTTTTTCAAACAGGCATAGCCGAAGCCAATATGATAGGTATGGCAGCAGGTTTTGCCCTTAGCGGTAAAATCCCCTATGCCGGCTCTTTTGCCAACTTCTGTACTACCCGTGTGCTGGATCAAATCCGTATGTTGGTAGCTTATTCCGAGACCAATGTAAAGATATGCGGTTCGCACGCAGGCATCACTACCGGCGAAGACGGCGCTACACATCAAGTGATGGAAGACATCGGCTTTATGAAAACCATCCCCAACATGGTTGTTATCAATCCTTGCGATTTTAATCAAACCAAAGCCGCTACCATGGCCATAGCCGACTACAAAGGACCTGTTTACCTTCGTTTCGGACGTCCGAAAATGCCCAACTTTACACCCGAAAATCAAGCATTCGAAATCGGAAAAGCTTTGCTGATGCAAGAAGGTACGGATGTTACTATCTTCGCTACCGGACACTTGGTATACCCCAGCTTAGAAGCTGCTTATATGTTGTACCAAAAAGGAGTTTCGGCCGAAGTTATCAACATACACACCATCAAACCCCTTGACATTAAAGCCATTTTACATTCAGTACAAAAAACGAAATGCGTTGTTACTGCCGAAGAACATCTTATCAACAGCGGATTAGGCGATAGTATTGCGCAAGTGTTGGTTAGAAATTTTCCCTGCCCTCAAGAATATGTCGCTATGGACGACCGTTTCGGCCTAAGCGGTAAACCGGAAGAACTTTTAACCTATTTTCACCTTGATAAAGAACATATATTCCATGCTGCTTTAAAAGCGATACAACGAAAGAATCAATAGTCACATATATACCATGAAAAAGATTAGCATACTGCTTCTGTTATTTGCAACCCTATCCCTTGCCAAAGGACAGTGCATTGATGCTATCATAACCTCCTCGAACGATACCATTTACGGCAAACTGCTTGATACAGCCAATGCTATCTATACTTTTGATAGTTATAATTATGTATTTGCCCTTTCCAAAGACATGGTCAAAGAGTATATCCTCTGCATCCGACAAGCAACTAAAGCCGATATCCTGCGAATGAAACAATTAGACAATCTTTCCGGCAGTGATTTGTTCAAACATACACCGGGTTATTATTTACGTAAGTCAACCAAAAACTTCTACGTAGGCATTTGTTTATTGGCCGGAGGGCTTACAGCCAACACCTTAGGATTTACCTATTTTAAGAATACAAAAGCGGAAACGCCGGTTTTTGCTGTCGGGTCGATCGCTGCTGCCGGCGGGATATTCTTTTTGCTACGCAGCTTTTACTTTATTGACAAAACCGGAAAACTGCTTGATTTGGAACGTTCTTCTATCTATTTAGTACCTAACCAAAATGGAGACCTTGAGTTTAAATTAAAATTTTAATTTCGACGATGCAGTTATTTTACGCTCCCGATATCACCGAAGATATATATACCCTTTCCGAATTGGAATCCAAACACTGTGTCAAATCTTTGCGCTTAAAACGAGGGGATTCTCTCCGTTTAACCGACGGGAAAGGGAATTTATTTGAGGCTTCGATCATCGACGACCACAGCATGCATTGCACCTTCGAAATAACCCATAAAAAATACATAGGAAGTGCATTCCCCTATCACGTACATATAGCCGTGGCTCCAACCAAAAACAACGAACGTTACGAATGGTTTGTCGAAAAGGCCGTTGAGATCGGAGTCTCGGAAATCACAGCGATCCAATGCAAAAATTCCGAAAAAACGAAGAGTAGGAGTCCTCGCATTGAACGTATTCTTATTGCCGCATTGAAACAATCCTTACGCTATGTGTTACCGGTTTTTCATTCCGACACATCGCTACAAACGTTGATTAAAACCGCCAAAGAAACCCAAAAATTCATTGCCCATTGTGGCGAAGAAGAGGGTCCGACTCCCTTATTACAACAGGTTTGCAAAAGAAATACGGACACCCTTGTATTGATAGGCCCCGAAGGAGACTTTACACCCCAAGAAATAGCACTTGCCAAAGAATATGGTTTTACGACAGTTCGCTTAGGTTCAAACCGATTACGTACTGAAACCGCCGCTTTAGTAGCTTGCAATACCATCCATTTTGTCAACGCTTAGATTCATAGCAATCCTTTGCATACAAGGATTTCGTATAAATCGAATTTTCAGACTATATTTCTATGTTTTTACCTGCATTATTGCCTATACAGGCCATTCCTGCGCTTTGACTTTATTCCGTCAAAGGATTGGGTGTAACAAAAGGTTTTTGTAGTATAACTCCCTGATCTTTCTTTATTTCAACATCCTCCAACACGATAGCAGTAGGTACAATAAAACTACTTGGAACACCTCCGCCTGTAGAGAATAAACTTCCCAATCCGCCTTGACCCTCGCTCGGCAACATCGTATTATAAACCTGTTGACCGGAAGCGACAGCAGCCACCTTCTTGAATGTTTCCATGGTAATTTTCGACATGATAGCCATGCGAACCAATGTTTCACTTCCATCTTTTACAGATACTTTATAAATATAAAATGGTTTAATCGTGTTGAGACCTAAACTCATACGTAGCACACTGGAAGCAATATCCTCGCCCGAAAAATCGGTGTAATTCGCAAATTTACGGACTATATAGGCATATTCCAGTCCCTTGCTTTTGGCCAATGACAACAATTGTTTTTTGGCTTTCTCCTCGCTCATGGTCTTTTTGGCGGTAAATTCAACGACTCCGGGACTTAAGGAAGGCGTTAACTCATTATAATTAAGAGCAAAACGTTTGTGAGCATTCGATTGAGGCATTTGTGCCGTTGGAATTCGATCCCTGAGCAAGGTCTGCAAAATTCCATTGGCAATTAAGGGTAATTTATCCGCTACACTCACTCCCTCCGCATCTACCACATAAGATCCTATAAGAGGAGTGTTTTCAAACATAGTGGTTTTGTCAATGGCAGTGAGGGAAATATTTTTATCGATTACTTCTTTGCCGATTTGAGCTTCGTATTTATTTATTTTGGAATTTTCACCTCCTAAGAGGGCAAATACATCAAAGGAAGAAGCTCCACTTTCAATGTTTTTACGTTTGCTTATCAAAGCATTGGAGCTGTTAAAAAAGGCTTCAGAAACAATGTAGCCGACTGCTTCCTGGTCGAACATTACCGGTCCTTCATAGCTCTGATTAATGGCGGGAGCTTTGCACAAGGCTTGCATGGTAGCAATCATTTTCAATATGCTATTCTTCAAAGTTTCCTTGTCGGGCAATTGATTGTAAGAGTTTCCATAACAAATAAATTCATCATTCAACACTTCGCCTTCGGCTGTTTTGATAGACGCATTCACACTTAGTTTGGTTAAACCAAACGCTTGCAGGTACTTTATGTTTTCTGAATTCAAATACAATACATTAGCATCAAATACTTTAATATTTACTTTAGAATTGATAAACTCAGGATAATTTTCAAATACTTTCGACAACTCATTGGCCAATTTCTCCACTTCCTGTTGATTTACATCTGCTTTCTCTACAGACAAGAGCTGTGTTTGTATCGGAACCGCGGTGAAATCAGGGATGTTTTTTTCTTCTTCCGGAATATTTTGTTGTTCGATAGCTGTTCTTTTAGATTCCAACGTTTGAACCGCTTTTTTATAACATTCATCGGTCGTTGCCCACAGCGAAGTTCTCAGCGCATTGTAATCGCCCTCTACAGGAAAAGATCTTCGTACGTTGGGATTGGTTGAAAAATTTAGATTATTAAAGGTGTGATTGCCTACTAATACTGTTGTTGTTTGATTCTTATAAGGTAATTGCTCTGACTTAGTTAAGCCTCCCAACGAACTGCTTACTTCCGTGATTTTCGCATCGCTTATTAGATAACTAATATAATAAGGAGCTTGTAAACTATCCACTCTCAATGACATATTACGGTTTATTTCATCTTCCATCGCTTTAAAAGCCATGGAATTAAAATCGCTTTGAGGAGCGATATCTTTTTCATAAGGACGTTCCAATATAGGAGCAATGTCTTGATTTTTAGACTTTCTCTGTGTTTCGATGCGTTTCACAAACAAAGCGGGGGAACAACAACTTACAGGGACCATTCCTGATTCTGCTCCACAAGTACCAATGAAATTCCCGTGCGTATCGCCTAAAGCCTCTATCTGTGAGAACATCGCTAAGGGGGTTCCTACCAAATCTACACCCCTTACCAATTCGTCGGGACGGCCATCCACATACACACGATAGACTTCAATAGGAGTAACATTAAATGAATTAGGAAAATATCTTCCTACCAAAGTAAATCCACCTCTCACTTGTTCAAAGCGATATCCATAGGCTTTCCCTTGTTTCTTCGCCTCTTCTATTAAAAGCTGTCTCAATTCCACATCGGTATACGGACGAGCCGTCTCCACGATTAAATTGGATTGACGGGAAACCGGTTGATAGTTTATGGAAGCCCTTGCATGCCCATTCGATGTGGGGAAATTCTCTATGGGGGTCCGTGTCATCAAAAAGTTTTTCAACACACCTTTATCTACAACAAGCACTCTTTGTCCTTTTACGCCTTCATCATCATATTGATAGCTGCCATTCAAAGGAAGACCTCTGTATTGATTAATGGTTGGATCAAAAACAACGGATATATCGGGATGCAATATTTCTTCATTTACTTTTCGCTTATAGGTTTGTGCATCCGATTCATTTTTCATGCGATAGCCTTCCACTCTGTGTCCGAAAATCTCATGAAAAAACACGCCGGCAGCCTCTTTGGATAAAATGGCCGGTCCGTTGAAAGCATCCACAACCGGTGCTGTACGCATAAGAATCAATTTATTAATGATTTGATAAATATCGTTTTTAACGGTAGCATCATCTGGTAATCCGGAAGGGGTATGTGCAAAATAACTTTTATACATAGGCAATTCCATTCCATCATCGGCTTGTGTTTGTGCCGTAATATATAAAAATGCTGCGGTATAATTCTGCGCTATGGATGTACCTTCGCTATTGACATAATATTTGCGCTGTAATAATATACTCACTAAACCGCTGTTGCTTAATATTTCTTTTTTATCAACAAAGAGTTCCGTATATGATTTTAGCTTATCTTCCCATTGCTTCGCATTGAAATTCAAGGTAGCAAAATCAATAGGAGGTTCATAATAGCTTACTTTGTCTGCATCGGAATAATCGGGAGACTGATCTTCCCTGTCAACCAACAACGAAGCCGTCGTCTTTATATGTTCATACTTTTTCACTGCCATCCTATACACATTTTCTGTTTCAAGCCATAACGTTTGAGCGATAGATTTTGAATCATCATCTAAGGATATGCGTTTCTCTGAGACAAAGAACCTGATATTACCTTCGGTATAATCGGCTTTACGGGTTTCTCTATAATTATCCATCGTTTTGCTTCCCACTCTTACCTGTATGGTCAACATTCGTTTAGAGGATTTTTGGGAGGAACTCAAGGCACCAAAACTGGATGCAATCGCATGTTCTTGTTGATCATCGATACGATAACTTAATAAATACACAGGAACTTCTTCATTTTGCAATCTTTGCATATTCCGATTCAATTCGGTTTGCATGATTTGCAACAATTTTTCTTCCGTCACTTTCTGTTGTGCCATACTTAGCATTGAACAACATACACATAAACATACAATTAACTTTTTCATCACTATTCATTTTGAATTTATACTTATTTTACTGAATCATTATTATAATTAAAAACGCAAACATCCCATATTATTGTATAAATCATTAATAAAAATACAAGTAAAATGCCTACATTTTATTCAAATATTTAGAAACAAAGATGTTATTTTGATAAATAGCTTAACATTTGTTCTAAATAAAATACATCGGTATCATCAAAATGATCTAAATGTTGACTGTCTATGTCTAAAACGGCTATTATCTCGTTTTTGTAAAACAAGGGTAATACCAATTCCGAACGAGAAAGTGAACTGCAGGCAATGTGTCCCTCAAATTGATCTACATCGGGAACTATCAACGTATGAGCCTGCTCCCATGCTGTTCCGCACACTCCCTTTCCTTTAGAAATTCGAGTACACGCCAACGATCCCTGAAAAGGACCCAAAACCAATTCATTGTCCTTTACTAAATAAAAACCAACCCAAAAGAAATCAAATACTTCCTTCAATACGGCACATATATTTGCCATATTGGCAATCATATCTGTTTCGCTTTCAACTAAAGATTTTATTTGCGGCAGGATTTCCTCATAACGGACTGTCTTACTTGCTTTTTTTGAATATTGCAAAGATGAATTCATGCTAAAGGGAATTACGATGTTTTATAAATTTCTTTTTGAACCGTTCATAATGATTTAGAACGGCAAAATCGTTTGATTATTTTTTTTGCTTTGTCATTGAATTCATTGTATTTGAACAACAGGCATGAATGCTCACTTTTAAGCAGTATCAAAGGATATGCGGAGGGAGCATAGGACACATTGAAATAGGATGTTAGATTTAGACGTTGGCGTTCTTCTTTTGACATTCTTTCGGGAAATTCGAAATAAACGCCTTTGCAATCAGGGAATAACTGTGTAAAGTGACTGATTTGTCCTCTGTTGAAGGAGGGTTTATCATCCAATCCCTCTGTAAGAATAATCAATGAGAAATTTGCTTTATGTTTTACTTGTTTAACAAAGAAATATGAAATTTGCTTTACACATCCCGAACAATAGATATTGGGAATCACTATGATGATTGTTTTTGAATGCTCATACAAGGGTACAATTTTATTATCAATTGAAAAAGCAAAATTCGCATAGGATAAATTTTGCGATTTTAGAATAGGAACAAACAACAATAATAGAATGATATGATAAAACTTTAGATACATATTAAGGATATTTTAGCGTAAATACAGCGATTGAAAAACAAGCCGATTGGTTTTTGAAATAAGTTGTTTTATCGGCTGTATAGGCATCAATCGTCTTTCCTATGGGATTGATAGCTGGAATGGAGGAAACACAAATCATTTTGTTTTTATATATAAACACTTTATCCAAATGTTGCTTTACAATCCAGTATTGTTTTTTTGTAATTACTTCATTTGTATTCGGAGTATTTACGTTTAATTGAGATTTTGAAATTTTCCATTCGTTATTTTGTTTCTCAATGACATCATAATAACATATATTTTGATTGAAATACTTTGTTAGAATCGTATTTGAATCTAACCAATATACATGATCTAAAAAGGAATGTTTTTTTAATAGTGGCATAACACATGAAATCAGAATATATGCTTGTTGAGAACTATCTATCAACCGGATTTGATCTTCAGGTACCTGATGCCAATAATCAGGTGTAAAATGAATGCTTTCGCGTAACAATAAGCTTGTATCGAACAGGTCTATGTGATAATTAGTTCTTTGATGGAATGATATGCATGTTCTGTCTGAGTTGACAGAGAAAAAATCACCACCATATCTGCAATGTGTGGAAGCAATAAATGGAAAAAACGGTTGTATGGAGTAGCCCTTTTTTGCTGGATAAAGATTATATACTGTTATTTGCGTATTTGATTTTATTTTAGGATATATACTAAAATTTTCATTTCTTGCCAAGAATATGCTGTTCTCTGAGATAAATGAAGCAAATTCAGGTAATAATTGTATGTTAAGTTTTAATTTTTTATAAATCTTAAATGTGTTATTGTTTCTTTTTAGAATAAGTAGATAACGGTCATATCCGAGTAAGATAAAATCATTATAAACCGTGAAAAGATTATAATTATCATAATAGTCTTTTCGTAGAGAACTATTTAAACGAGGAATTTTAATAATAAAAGAATCGACTTTCGTTTCATTTATATAAAAGCAATAAAGGGTAAATTCATTAGCATGCATATAAGACGCATTGTACTTATAAAACCAAATACGTTCGTTGTCTAAAGCAACTCGATAATCGTCTAAATAGTCTGTTTGCAGATGGTTAAAAATAATTGTCGTATCGTGTTCCAGTATGGAACAAAGGTGATTTTGAGAGTACGCCGAGATAATTATTTGAAATAGGATAAATACATAAAAGGTTTTCATTATTGATAATTTTAAAACAAGATAGATTGTAAAGGCATACAATCTATCTTGTTGTTATAAATTTTAAAATTCTACAACTACTATTGAAAATTCTGTTTCAAGTGTTCCACAATCATCCTCTAAATCAACAGTATGTGCCACTACTCCAATATGAACTTGGTGACCTTCAATAGAATATAAAATTAACTGTCTGGATTTATGTGAAGCTTCCTGTTCTAAAGATATCTCGTTAATCATTTCATTAACTACACTTTCAAATTGAGAGTAATAAAAAGAATATGAATTATTGTTATTGTCTGATACAGTAACCGTTCCACCATCTGGACCATAAGCGTAATAAATGGCACATAGATTGTTCCCTCTTCCCGTACATTCTAATTTATAAGTTCCATCAGATTTAAGGAATTGATGGACGTATCGATACCCATTAACACCAGGTGCAATGGGTTTTCCACCTTTAATCGTCAAAGAACTAATTACTACAGGTCCAACTTCACATAATGCAATGTTATTAATAAAACAAAATCCGGCTATTAATAAGACAATTTTAAAAAATATATTATTTACTAATGTTTTCATTATTATTAAATTTTATGTTATTAATATTCTAATTTGATTAATTTTGTGTAATTTATCGTTTCTTTATGCTTATTATAGAATAAGCGGTTTTCTTCTTTTATTATATTTTTACTTCGCGGGATAACCCC
>Ga0265293_10007385_pt1 | contig 16952 bp, 11 predicted proteins | sample Munlanlewell138R_FD_192505 | JGI IMG/M metagenome (GOLD analysis project Ga0265293, IMG submission 192505) | Leachate microbial communities from a municipal landfill in Southern Ontario, Canada - Leachate well 138R | ecosystem: Engineered > Solid waste > Landfill > Unclassified | place: Canada...
ACAAATTATTTACCATTAAAAAATTTCGTCCGCTTCTAATACTAAGGGGGACACATTCCCCCTTAAACCCCTTTGTTTTCTTCTTCTTTTTTTAATTATTTGGTCTCATATCATTTACAATCATACAGTTGTTATACCTTTCATAATTATTTTACTTTAAGAAAAACCGGACCCGCAAGGGCCCGGTTTTAGGAAGGGGATGTTGTGAATAATTTCTTATTCACTGCTATATGTAGGGGATAAGTACGCCTTCTCGGCGCATTATTATTATATAATAAACATAATACAAATGCAAGCATTTTAATAATTTTTATTTAAATTTTTTTTCTATTTTGTTATAATGATTAAAGGAGATGATTTAGATGAATAAAACTACAAGAAAATTACCAAAGGTTACAAATTATAAAGTAACAAAAGAAGACGTCCATGTAGATGGGCTATTATATTATTATGAGAATAGTAATTTTAGCAGATTACCAACAGACAAGAAATTCGATGATGCCCTAACACACTTGGCAAAACATCCAAGTGGAGCATATATTTCTTTTATTACTAACTCTTCAAGTATTGGAGTTAATGTGAAATTAGCTGGAAAATCTTATATGGCACATTTTACTGCAACAGGAACAATCGGACTTGATTTATATGTATTACACGAAGATAATTTTGTTTTCTTGGGTACAACAAAACTTGATGAAGCAGAGTTCTCTTATACATTTATTAGAGGCATGTCTAGAGTAAACAAAGAGTTTAGAATTTACCTTCCAATCTATATGGAACTTATTGATCTAGAAATCGTAGTTGACGCAAATGCAAGAATAAGACAAGAAAAAAAAGAAGATAAACCAAAACTTGTTTGTTATGGTACATCAATAACCCAAGGTGGCTGTGCAACTAGACCTGGAATGAATTATACATCTATAATGGGTAGACATCTACCTCAATTTGATGTTTATAATTTAGGGTTTTCTGGAAATGCCCACCTTCATACTGAAATAGCTAATGTCATTAGTGATATCAAAAATTTAGATACATTAATAATTGAAGTAGAAGCTAATGCAGGTGCAGAAAGCGGAGTGTTAATTGATAGATTAGAAAACTTTCTTGATATTATTATTGAGAAAAACCCAAAAACAAAAATGTTTTTAATTTCTCACTATCCTCATTCACATTCATTATTTAATCCTAGCCTAAAAGCAAGAATCTTAAAACATAAAATATTTCAAAAAGATGTTTGCAATAAATACAATATAACTTTTGTTGACGGCGAAGAATTATTAAAAGAATTTGGATATGAAGAAACTGTTGACTTAGTTCACCTAACAGATTTAGGTTTCTATCACTTAGCTCATTACTTTATTGACATTTTATCAAAAAAATAGACAACTAAATTGTTATTATTTAAGAGGGGGCCCTCATGACAAATAAAGAACTAGATAATTGCATTATTAAATTTCTTGAAGGTGATGAATCAAGTTTTGACTTGATTTATTATGAGACAGAAAAAAGCGTGTACTTATCTATTTATAATATTATCAAAGAAAGAAATACAATTGAAGATTTAATGCAAGATACATATATGAAAGCTATAAAGTCTCTTAATTATTATGCAATTGGAACAAACTTTAAAGCTTGGATATCTAGAATCGCTAGAAATAATGCCCTCAATTATGTTAAAAGGAAAAATAGAGAAGATATTATTGATTCTGGAGAACGACCAGATGTGTATGGAACAGTTTCCGAAAGTTATTTTCTTGATTTCGCAGTTAGAAACTTAAACGAAATAGAAAAAGATATTATTGTTTATAAAATAATTCTAGATTTAAAATTTAGAGAAATAGCAGAAGTCATGGAGCTGCCACTAGGTACAGTTTACTGGAACTATAGAAATGCCATAGATAAGATAAAGGAGGAGATCCAAGAATGAATTTTAGACAGTTTAAAAGAAAACTTAAAACCGAACAATATAATATTCCAAATGTCTTAAGCAAAATTAAGGATAATCTTCCTGAAATTAGCATTAAGAATGCGCCAAGTGAAAGACAAAAACCAAAATTTAGATATAGCTTAACCTTTGCAACTCTAATTCTTACACTATTATTTGTCTTTTCCGCAATGTCTAATCCGCTTCCAAACAATGAAGTAAGCGGACCTGTAAATTTATCTCACTTTAATAGTAACGCAGAAATAGATAATACTGTGAAAAAATTTAACCGTCAAAAAGAAGCTTATATCGAAAAAGAAGCGCTGCTATTTGAAAATTACTATATGGGGGATATCCCAGATTTACCAGACTCAAGATTTTATGGTTCAAATAATCAAGTAGCAAAATTATATAAAAATAGAGTCTTTTACTTAAATAGTCAAGGCCTTGTAGTATTTGATACTTCAAACAACGACTTAACACAAATCTATCAAAAAGATTTAGATTTTGATAATACTACACATGTGAAAACATTAGAGATAGTTAATGATAAACTAATCGTTATCTATAAAAACCAAGAATACGTAAATGTTTTAATATTTGATACAAATGTTATTTACCAACAATTTGTTTATAAAATTAAAAGCACTTATGTTAATTCCCATATTCATAATAATAAACTATATTTAGTTACAATTCTTAATGAAAGAATACTTCCAACAATTGAAGTAAATAACTTAAGAAAACAAATAACACCTACTGATATCGGATATCTTGATAATGTTGTAGGTGAATCATATACTATCCTAACATCTATTGATCTAGCAACAAGACAACATAGTGAAACTATTTTCCTATCATTTAATAAATGGGATATTATTCATTTCAAAGATGATAATTTATATCTAATTAATAATCATATGAATTATAAGAGAAACCTTCAATATGGAGAATATACTACGGTTGTGAAATTCAAAGATGTTGCAAGAGAAGGATTTACTTATCAAGGTTCATATTCAGTCCAAGGAAGCGTTGTTGATAAATCTAATGTTTATGAATACGAAGATAGTCTTAGGATTGCCCTACAAGTTACTCATTATAATGTAAGAAAGATTTTATTCTTCTTTACTAAAATAACTGAAATAGAGCATTCAATTAATATTGTAAACTTAAAGTCTACTGTTGTTGATGGTAAACCAATTTTAGAATTAACAAATAATTTTGAAATTAGAGAATCAGACGAATTAGATAAATCCATCTCAATTCTAACAACCAAATTTTATAATGAAAAAGTGATGATTGAAAGCAAAGGTAATGAAATCAATGTTGATTTCCTAGACTTAACCGATCCATTTAATATTATAAAAATCGAAGAAACTTCTGTTGAAAAAGATTGGTATAAATCTAAAGGAGATATTATTGCTCTTGATAGTACTTTTGGTTTTGAAATTAGAACTATAAAAACAAGTACCGGAGAATTTGAAATTAGATTTTATGATCTTACTGGTAGTTCTCCAGTTGAACTTAAAGAACACTATGCTTACTTAAATTATTCATATTTACTTGCAGATAGCGATTATATCATTATTGAAGCTATAAGGTATTCAAACTCACTTTATATTTCAAGTGATGAAAATAATTACTATATTGGATTCTCTGTTGTTAACAATTTATATAAAACATATCTAAATAATAACAAGGGTACACCGGTTGGAACATATACATTAATTAAAGTGAGCAAGGAAGACAAACAAACAAAATTCCAGGATCTAACAACCAATAATACAATTATTGAAAAACTAGTAGGTTCTGCATCAAATCAAATTTACGGCCTATCACATGATAAGATTGTGAAATTAAAACATAATGATTTTGGTAACTTTGTCATCACACAGTTACATTCAATTAATGATATGAAAACAAAATAAGTAATAGCCCTGTTTCTACAGGGCTATTTATTTACAAAACTTAAATGTGTTAATATAAGAATAAAACGTTTTATTTTATTGTATTAATATGTTATAATATTAAATGTCAAAAACGGATATTTTATATCCCATATATATCTAAAAATTGGAGGAAGAAGAATGAAATATTTAAAATTTATATTTGGATTTGTGCTAGTTTTATTTTTATACGCATGTAATACTACAAATATATCAGTTGATAAAGCCTTAACAAAATTAATTGAAACTATTCCTTTTGAAGTAGATTCAGATTTAAATATACCAAAGACATTTACATTTGAAGAAGTAACTTATAATGTAAGTTACACAAGTGCTGATTTAGATGTTATTGGTGCTGATGGTAAAGTTTATCGCTCTTTTGAAGAAGTAGCTACAAGTATTAATGTAGTTATTTCTAAAGACGAACATAAAGCTTCTGAAGAAGTAGAAGTTATTGTGAAAAAACTTAGCCAAGATGATGTAAAAGATATTATAACATCTACAGTAGCAATTGAAACCACAGTAACAAAAGATTTAAATTTACCTACAAAATTAGAACACCATATTTATGAAGCAACCCTTACATGGACATCTTCTAATCAAAATGTTGTGACTAATGAAGGTAAGGTTAATTTTAAAAATACTAAACAGAGTTCAACATTATCAGTTGAGTTTAGTTATAATAATACAACATACAACTACACTAATCTATATGCACTTGAAATTGAAGCAGTTCCTGAAGATGAATTTTTAGAGTTTACTGCAAATAATTTTAGCTTACCAGCCACTACTAATTTAAAAGTCAATTTACCTTCAAACATAAATGGTGTTTCAATCCTTTGGACATCATCACATCCGTCACTTATTTCTATATATGGGGACTTTAATCACCCAGATGTAGATACAGAAGTTGAAATAACAGCAAAGTTTTTCTATAAAGGAAAAACTGTTGATAAAACATATAAGATTGTTGCCCTAACAGTTCCTCATGAAGAAAGATTTAATTTAGCTTTAAGTAAAATTTCATTCCCAGAAGTTATTACCTCTAATTTGAATCTACAAACAAAGTTTGAATATAATGTAACAGGAGAATGGTTTAGTAATAAACCAAGTGTTATATCTAACACTGGTCTATTATACCTTTCTACAACCGAACAAACTGTAACACTAACATTAAAATTAACATCAGGAGAAGAAACGATGGAGAAAGAATTTAATTTAAAAACCGGAAAAATAGCAGAAGGTGAAACATTTGTTAATTCACATCATTATCTAGGCTATGCCCAAGAATTTAATGCTTCAGGTTTTACTAATTTAAAACTTGAAGAAGGTCTATTAGTTCTAGAAGATAGTAAATTAACTGGAACATACGAATCACCTGTATTTAAGACTAGCAATTTCACAACTTTAGTTGGATCATGGGCTGCTGTAACTGATACAAATACTACAGCAGAATTAAAGGTAAGAGTTAGAGTAAATGGCACATGGAGTAATTATTTAAGTTATGGTGCTTTTGGACTTGGATTAGAAAATAAAATGATTGATCAAAACGGTGGAGTTGCAAGACTTAGCCAAGATGAAGTAATGATAAATAATTCACAACAAGCTGACGCTTTTCAATATCAAGTTGTTCTAAAAAGAAATAAAGTAACAGATACTTCAGCTAAACTTTCTTTAGTATCTGTAGCGCTTGATATACCTAATTATTCATTTAGTGTAGATATTTCAAATCTTCCTAAAAAAGTTGAACATGACTTGCCTAATCTATATCAAATTGATGTACCAACAATTGGTAGTATCATTTGTTCACCAACTTCAGCAACCATGTTATTGATGTATCGTGGACATGAATTTACAGATGAACTTCCTCATAGAGAAGTATCACCATTACTTAGAGAATATAATACAGGAATTTATGGAAACTGGGTATATAATACTGTTGGTATGAGTGCATTTGGTGAGAACACATATGTGAAAAGAATTTATTCATTTGAAGAATTAGTTCATCACTTAGCTACAGTTGGTCCAGTTGCATTAAGTATTAAAGGAAACACAGGTAGATATAATACTGCTGGTCACTTACTAGTTGTAAGTGGATATGAAATTACAGATAGTGGTAGATCTATTCTAGTTCATGACCCTAACCTTTCTGAAGTTGAATGGAAATACTCAGAAGCTATATATAATGGTTTCACAAGAAATGTAATTTATGTTGTTGAAAACAATTAATTTATAAAACAAGATTAAAAGAGCACACTAAGTGCTCTTTTTTAAACCATTTTTCTTAATTTGTCTAATATTACAACCATAGCCCAAGTATCTTGTCTACAGTATTCTAATAAATCATTTCTTAGCTCTTCAATCTCTTCTTTGCTTAGATATCTAAATTTAATATATGAATAGATTGCTTCAGTTCCATTTTGTACATTTAAATCATCGTATGAAAGATCTGAAAATAAAGGCAAAACTTTCTTAATTGAGTAACTTCCTCGTAAATCACTATTATAGTAATTTATAAGTTTACTTTCAGTTTCATCGAAACCTAAAGATAAATAATATTTTTCATTTGTTTTTACAATATCAATCAAGTCAAACATAGCATCTTGAATTTTTTCTAATTCTTTAGAAAACTCAGGAAACATAAATTTTAATTCTTCAATCCTTCCATATTCAAAATTTTTATTATAAACTAAAACAGTTCCACCTTTTGATAAATCTATTACTTTTATTAACTCTTCCACTAGTTCTTTTCTGTGATCATTAAAGTCATTTACTAAAAAAGAATAGTTATCATCTAATATATTGCAATCACCTGGCATCTTTTCTATATGAACAGAGAATTGAAATAGTGATTGCATATATGGTTTTTCATACTTATATCTTGGAAGTGGGCATGGAAAACTTTCAAAGTCTAAATGATATATAGGATAATTAAGAGTTGATACAGCTTTTTTGATTTTAGTTTTATTAATATACTCACTTGTTTTTATAAAACTATCTCTTTGAATAATATTGTTTTGGTTATTTAACCAATCTTCTTCTATATCATTTAGTTTGATATATCCTTTATTAAATAGATCCATTTTTGATAGCTTTTTTGGACCAAATGCTCTTGCTTGCATATATTCCATTATGCTTCCCTTTTCTTTTAACTTTGGAAAACATACGTCAATAAATATACATTCACTCGCTGTTTTATAGCCACATTTTTTACCTAAAACTTCTTTTTCCAAATCTTTGCTTGCTATTACTTCAACAATATCTTTTTTTATCTTACCAATTCCTTCAATATATTCAAAAGTAATCCTTCCTACGTCAATGAAATTTATCAAATCATCACCATATACTGGCATATCATTTTCATATTTTCCATCGAATATATAATCAGAATTTAAGACAGCTAAATAGTATTTAAATTTTTTATTTAATAATTCAAGATGATTTTGTTTGATTGAGTTTTCAATAATAAATCTTTCAACAGCAATATCAAAAATATATTTTCCCGTATCACTAAACTTATCAAATAACTTATTATAATGATTTGTAAACACACGATCATCTTCATTTACTGTATCATTCAAATATAAGATATTATCTTCTTCAATAAATAATGGATTTTTCTTTGAACCTGCTTTTTTAAACTTTCTTGATGTTGTAGCTTTTACTTCAATCACAACTACAGTATCATCTTTTTCTAAATAACCATCTAAATAACAGTAGAAATTATGGTTATATTCATCTTTAAATGAAAAACTTTTTTGCTTTTTCGTATCTTTAAAAAATTCAAATTTACCCTTAAACTTTCTTGAAGCAATATCAAGTGCATATTTTTCAACATCACTATAATATTTAAGCATCTCTTCTAGTGATTTTTGATCTTTAACAATTAAGTCATCACCACTGTCTTCATCAAACATTAAACCAAGAATTTCTCTAATGTCTTCTTCATCAAAATAGCTAATGTTGTTATCTAATTTATGTAAATATACATCTTCAAGTGGATATACCCTATTACATTTTGCATATTCTTTAAAAGCTGTTTTTGATATTCTCATTGCTTTCTCCTATCACTAAAATCTTATATCTTATTTTATATTATTAAAATCTAAATAGCAAATAATATTAGAAAAAAGCCCCATTTTTGAAATAATTAGGGCTTTTCATTTTTTATTATGTTAATCTGTTTTAAATCGTTAAATAACGCTTAAATTTGCTTCCATTTCGATTTGTAAATGGTTTTTGTAATCTAACCAACATATCAACAAATACCTAAATTAGGCAAATTTACATATCGAAAGGATTATCTAATGTACTAAATTGCAAATTATGCATTTGTGCATACAACCCGTTAACTTGCATTAACTCATCATGACTACCCGCTTCTATTATTCTACCCGCTTTAAGAACTAAAATTATATCTGCTTTTCTAATTGTTTGCAGTCTATGAGCAATAATAAAGCTAGTTTTATTTTTAATTAATGCTTCAATGCTTTTTTGTATGTTTGATTCAGTTCGAGTATCTACACTAGATGTTGCTTCATCTAAAACCAATATTTTCTTGTCTGCAAGTATGGTTCTAGCAATTGAGATTAACTGTCTTTCTCCGTGAGAGAAGTTTAGTCCACCTTCTTTAATAACTGTTTCATATTTTTTTGGAAGTCTATCTATTATATCGTGAACTTGAGCAAGCTTAGCCGCTTCCACAACTTCTTCGAAACTTGCATCTTGTTTCCCATATTTAATATTTTCTAAAATAGTTCCATCAAATAAGAATGTCTTTTGTAGAACTATACCTACTTGCCTTCTAATACTCTTTTTCGAGTATTCTTTCACATCTTCATCATCAATTAAAATATTCCCTTTTTCAATATCATAAAATCTTGTTAACAAGTTGATAATAGTTGTCTTACCACTTCCAGTAGGACCAACAATTGCAACTGTTTTACCAGGCTCTACAATAAAGTTAATATCTTTTAAAACTTCCTCTTTACCATATGCAAAACTTACGTTCTTAAATTCAACTTTTCCTTTAATATTTATTGCGTCAATTTGACTATCACTACTATATTCATCTTGACTATCCATTAATTTAAATACTCGATAACCACCTGCAATAGCTGCTTGAAGCAAATTAAATACTTGAGCTATATTACTAATTGGTCTTATAATCATTCTTGAAAAGTTCGTCATTGATTGAATTTCACCAACAGTAATTGCAAGTCCATTAATTTTAAAGATTGCTCCAACAGTTACGATAATTCCATATAACAAATTATCTAGAAGCCTAATTATTGGCATCATTAGACCAGAATACACATTAGCTTTATAAGTTGCTTTAGTAAGTTCTTGATTAGTTTTTTCAAATTTAGAAATCATTTCTACTTCTTGATTATATAATTTTACTGCCTTTAGTCCACTTATATCTTCTTCTAAAATACCATTTAATTCACCTAAAGATTTTTGTGTAACTCTAAAATGTGTAAAAGCTCTTTTTGTTATAAAGATAATTATAAAGAAAGCAACTGGTAAAATAGAAAGGGCAACCAGTGTAAGATATACTTGAGTAAAGAACATTAATATAATTGCACCAAGAAACATCACTAAGGAAGATATAATTTGAGGTATCACTTGATAAAATGCTTGGTTTATTGTCTCAATATCATTAGTAAGAACACTCATAATATCCCCATGAGGATTTTGATCATAATATTTTATTGGTAATTCTTGTAGTTTGTTATATGCATCCTTTCTAATATCTTTTGTTACTCTACTAGCAACAAGTCCCATTATAACTCTATTTGCATAAGCACTAATAGCCATAACTATTGTTGCTATTACAACTGATGCAAATATAAGCAAAATTGCTTGAATATTAACGACATCAATATTTATATAATCATCTATTGCAATTTTTATAGCAACTGGAAGTGCTAAGTTTATTCCACTTTGAAGTAAGATAGAAACCATTACAACTACTAACTGAAGTGGATATTTTCTTAAATAACTCCAAATTCTTTTTATAACTTTTCTTTGTAGATGTTTTTCTTTAGAAAGTTTTACATCAACAAATCTACCTCTACCATGTCTTCTATTCATGTAGTCCTCCTGTTTGAGAATAATAAATCTCTTGATATACTTTTGAAGTTTTTAATAATTCTTCGTGATTCCCAAAACCATCTAACTGGCCACTATTATTTAATACTATAATAAAATCACAGTTAATTATAGAAGATATCTTTTGCGCTATAATTATTGTTGTTTGTTCATTCATAGTCGCAAGATTATCTTTAATTAAAGCTTCACTTTTTGCATCTACTGCACTAGTAGAATCATCTAAGATTAATATTTTTGGTTGTCTAATTAATGCTCTAGCAAGAGCTAGTCTTTGCTTTTGACCACCAGAAAGGTTTGTTCCTGCTTGATTTACTTTTGAATTATATTTTTCTTCAAAGTTTTCAATATATTCACTTGCAACTGCTAACTCAGCAGCTTTTTTAATTTCAGCTTCACTAGCATCTTTTTTACCTTGAATTATATTTGACTGAATCGTTCCCGAAAAAATAATTGCTTCTTGTGTTACAAATGATATCTGACTTCTTAAATAGTTAATATCATATTCTTTCACATTAACTCCGTCAATTAAAACTTCACCAGCTTGCGCATCATATAATCTTGGTAGGAGTTGCACTAAAGATGTCTTCCCGCTTCCTGTTGACCCAATAACACCTACAGTTGCTTTACTAGGTATTTTAAAACTAATGTTCTTTAAAGTCATACTATCACTTTGTTCATCATCGTCTTGATAACCAAAAGAAACATCCCTATATTCTATTTCCCCTTCAATTGGTGATTGTTTGGGATTACTTGAATTCACTATATGAATAATGGTATTTAAAACCATATTAATTCTTCTTGCACTTACTTCACCTCTACTTATAAACATAGCGATCATTGATAGAATCATTAGTGAGACAATGATTTGTTGCAAATAAGCAATGTAGGCAGAAATATTACCAACTATAGCTGCCTTCGCATCACCAGTATAAGTCGATGCAAGATAAGAACTTACTAATAATACAAAAGCAATAGCTAGATTACTAATTAAAACAATTGCTGGATCAATTAAACTCATAAGTTTATGAACCTTAATATTCGCTTCTTTGTAATTATCATTAACTAATTCGAATCTACCTATCTCATCTAACTCTGTTACAAAACTCTTTATTTCTCGAGCGCCACTAACAGTTTCATGAAGTTTAGAATTTAATTCATCTAATTTTGTTTGTACATTATTGAATATTCTTGATGCATTTTTTAATATCTTAAATATTATATATCCTAATATAGGAGCTGCAATTAAAACAATCAAGAATAAATCACTGTTTGTAATATATGCCATTACCATTGCTCCAACTAAAGTTAGAGGAGCTCTTAGAATTGCTCTAAAACTCATCATTAAAATTTGTTGGATTTGTGTAGTATCATTACTAACAATAGTCATAAGCCTACCTGTCGTAATTTTATCAACATTTGAAAAAGATAAATCTTGTATTTTTACAAACAATTCTTTCCTAATATCAGCTGTGATCCTAGTTGATATTATTTGCGCAAAGATATTATTAAAGATTGTTGTAATAACAGCAAATAATGCTATTAAGATAACAAATAATCCAGTCCTAAGTACAAAGTCTAAATCTGTACTACTCAGTCCTGTTTTATTTATTTGTGTGAAAATACTCTCAGTTACTCTAGGAATAAACAAAGCAATTCCTACATCTAGTAACATAAATATTATAGCTGCAATAGCATATGGTAAGTATTTCTTTTTATATGGTCTACCTAATATATTTAGTAAATCTCTCATTTTTACCTCAACTTTCTATTTTTAAAAGATTAATTTAGATATTATCATAATTATTTTTTTAAGTCAATTCATTTTAACTACGCTTATTTTACCACTCTTTTTCAATTATATATAGATAATTGTATTAATGAAAATAGATGAAATCATTTTCATGAAAATTGCGTTGCGTTTTCATATACATTGTTTTTAAAACCGTGATATAATGTTATTGTAGAAGGGAAGTGAAAGAATATGACATTAATTTACATCTTAGGAATCGGAGTAATCGCATATCTTTCTTTAAGAAGTATCGCAAAGAGCTTGAAGAAGGGTGCTGTTTCTTACGAATATTCAAAAGAAGAAATGAGATCAAATGGTAGTTATGATGATTATGCATTTGTTAACAGAAAGTAAGAGAGGGTTAAAATGCAGTATTCAATTATTGGAAAAATAAATTACATATTTAATTATTATTAAAACCGAGTAAAATCACAAATGGAAATTACTCGGTTTATTTTTTTATTTCTTAGCTTGTAATAATGCAGTGTGTTCGAATACTCTTGTTTCACCATTGTAAGTTACAGTAACTTTATAACTAACATTTGTTGCAGGTCCTGGATGGTTAACTACTTTACCAGTATTATCTAAAACTTCTGGATTTAAGCTTTCCCAAACAAACTCTACACCACTTAAATGTTGTCGTCCGTATAATTCAATTGCAATTAGATTAATTAATTCTCCCCATCTATTAGATCCTCTAATAACTTGCGGACAATTTTTTCCAGACCAATGATTATGTTGTCTAACATTATATAAAGTTAAATCATTTTCATCTAATAATTGACCAACTAATTTTGCAACTCTACGCATAACTAAATCATAATCAACACCGATATGAGTACAAGTTTCAATTCCAATCGAATTTCTATTACCTGTTCCTCCACCGCCGTCTCCAGCATGCCATGCTATTTCATCATTTGGTACATGATGATATAATTCTTTATCATCGATTGTATAATGCCATGAAGTTGTGGTTGTGGAATTCTTAAGGAAGTTGTTATGCATTTTCGCATCTGCACCTTCTTGATTATTTGCAGTGTCATGAATAGTTACATATTGAATTGATCTTTTTGTTAGTGGTCTACCATTATGCGTAGTAGGTAGTATATCTTCAATTACTTCTATATTACTATTTTCATAGAACACTACATAGCCATCATTATATGCATTATATGCTGGCCCAACACCCATTACTGAATATTTTAAAGTTTCTATTTCTTCTTTAAAGATATAAAGATCTAAGAATGTTTCAATATCATCCCATTTATTATCTGATTCTTTTCCTAAAACTTCTAGTTCCAATACGAATGAAGATTTTCCGCTACCAATAGAAACTGTACCTCTTAATTCAACTAATGTATTTATAAGTGGTTGGTAAACTTTTCCATCTGGTGTTATAACATCAGGGTAAGGAGAAGACCATTCAATAGTTGCATTAAATCTTTCCTCACTTAAAGGTAGAGCTAAATCTTGAGTAATTCTATAATTTGATAAACCTAACTTATCAAGAACATCATCTTTAATTATTTGTGCTTTTTCTGAAACACTCATTCCTTGACCTTTTATGTTTTTCACAAACACTCTAGAATAATCTGCAGAAGGTATTTCTATTGTTGCATAAACATTAAAGTAAACATCATTTTCAGGTTTTGTAAATTTACCTGTATTTGATAAAACTTCTTTATTTCCTGATTCAAAAATTATATTTGCATTAGGATATTTTGTTTTAAAATCATCTATACTAACATCATTTGTAATAGTTGAGTAGAATTGTCCTAAAAATTCTTTCGCAATATTATTAGGTATACTACCAACTACAGTAACTTCTTTTTCTTCGGATAAAACTGCTCCATTATAATCTATTAATATTGTTATTGTAACAACTTCATCATAGTCAGCTGCATATGTAAGTCCTCTTTCGGTTAAAATATCTGGATTACTTGATTCATATGAGATAGTTACATCAGGATAATTCGGATGTTTAGTAGGGAATAATTTCGCTTCAAACATCTCATCTTGGATTTGCCCTTTGACCCATGTCATAACTATATCATGAGTAGCTGTAAATCCAGATCCTTCTTGAATGACTCTTACTCTTGCTTCCGCAACTAAATCTTCATACCCATCAACAGATATTACAAAAGAAGAAGTACCTGCTTTTAAAGCTATTACTTTATCATCTTCAACTTTAAATATCTCTTCATTTTCTATTTCAATATTAAGTTTATAATCATCTAAATAATCAACATAATATTCAATTTCTTTTTCATCACCAACATATAATACAAAGTTATCAGTAACTAAGTAAAATTCCGGATCATTTTCTTCTCCATTATCGGGATTACACCCAACAACACCAACAAGAATTAACATAAATATAAAAAATCTAAATATGTTCTTTTTCATTTTTTTCTCCCTTTTTAATTATTTTTTATTAATTCTTTTATTGAAGAAACAATAAAATCTGGTTTTATATTAGAGTTATTAACCATCTCCATATTTGTTTCTCCAGTTAAAACTAGAACACTATTAATATTAGAGTTAATAGCCATTTGAATATCTGTATATAACCTATCTCCAACTATGACCATTTTGTTGCGACTAACATTATATTTTCTTGCTAAAATATCAACTATATAGTTATTTGGTTTACCTATATAGGTTGGTACCTTAGATGTTGCATTCGTTAGCATATTACATATGCTACCACAGTCTGGTATATATCTTTTATTTTTGAGTGGATAAACTAAATCAGGATTTGTCGCAAGAAAAATTGCTCCATTATCTAAAAAATAACAAGCATCAACTAATTTTTGATATGTTAATTCTTGATCATACCCTACTACAACAATCTCTGCATTCTCAGTTACAAGATTAACTCCATAGTTTAGCAACTCAAATTCCAAAGACTTCGTTCCAACAAGATAGACTCTTTTACCTGGATAGTTTTCACTTAAATAAATGCCCATTGCCATCGAAGATGAAAATACATTTTCTTCTTCACACTTAATTCCTAAATTCTTCATTTTACTTAAGTAAACATTCTTATTAACTGAGGAATTATTACTAACAAAGATATAGTGTTTCTTATTATCGTTTAACCAATTAATAAAATCACTCGCTCCATCAATCAACTTATTTTCAAAGTAGATGGTCCCGTCCATATCTAATAAATATAAATCGAAATCATTAAAACTAGACATAATTCATCACCTAACACAGTATATATATTTTACCATAAATCCACCTTTTTTTAAAGTGTTTTATATCTTATTTTTACTTAAGTTGCATATATTAAGTAAATATTTGCCATTTGTTATATAATGATATTGTAATACTTTACTAAACAAAAAATATTGTTTTATACAAATAAAAAAGGAGATAATTATTATGAAAGAAAAATTAAATATTGGTATTATTTTAGGAAGCACACGCGAAGGACGCGTTAGTCCTCAAGTTGGTAAATGGGTATTAGACCTAGCTAATGAACGCGGTGATGCTAATTACGAAATAGTAGATGTGAAAGACTATAAATTACCTTTATTAGGTGAAGGTAATCCTGAAAAGTTTAAAGATTGGCAAGCAAAAATCAATTCTTTAGATGGATTTGTTTTTATAGTAAGTGAATACAATCACAGCATGCCTGCATCATTAAAGAATGCACTTGATTATTTACAACCTGAATGGAATAATAAGGCTGCTGGTATCGTTAGTTATGGATCAACAGGTGGTGCAAGAGCTGCAGAACACTTACGTGGAATCTTAGCTGAATTATCTGTTGCAGATGTTAGAACTCATCCAACACTATCGTTATTCTTAGACTTTGAAAACATGTCAGTATTTAAACCGCAAGATTTACATAAGAAAAATATCAATATGATGTTAGATCAAGTAAATGCTTGGTCTGGTGCATTAAAAACATTAAGAAAATAACAAAAAAAGTTAACTTTTAGGAGTTAACTTTTTTTTAGTAAGAATGAAATTAATATATTATTTAACTGTTTTTTCTTTAAACAAACAAAAAACACACTACCGTGTGCTTAATACCATCTAATGGTGGCTTGGGACGGAATCGAACCGCCGACACAAGGATTTTCAGTCCTTTGCTCTACCGACTGAGCTACCAAGCCAATGGCGGTCCCAACGGGACTTGAACCCGCGATCTCCAGTGTGACAGACTGGCATGTTAACCACTACACCATGGGACCTTTTGGTTGCGGGGGAAGGATTTGAACCAACGACCTCCGGGTTATGAGCCCGACGAGCTACCAACTGCTCTACCCCGCGATATAAATATAATATGTAATAAACAAATAATAAACTGGCGGAGGAAGCAGGATTCGAACCCGCGCGCGCTCTCACGCCTGTCGGTTTTCAAGACCGATCCCTTCAGCCGGACTTGGGTATTCCTCCGCGTATCATATATTTGGTAAACTGGTGGACCCGGCAGGACTCGAACCTGCGACCAACCGGTTATGAGCCGGTGGCTCTGACCAACTGAGCTACGGGTCCATTAAATGGTAGCGGTGGAGGGATTTGAACCCCCGACCTCACGGGTATGAACCGTACGCTCTAGCCAACTAAGCTACACCGCCAGTTTAATTGTATTACATTATAAAATGGTGGATCCTAACGGGATCGAACCGTCGACCTCCTGCGTGCAAGGCAGGCGCTCTCCCAGCTGAGCTAAGGACCCATGTTTATTGATATTTTCTGATGGTGCCTAGGGCGGGAATCGAACCCGCACGGTATTGCTACCACAGGATTTTAAGTCCTGCGCGTCTACCTATTCCGCCACCCAGGCTTGTAAAATGGTGTCCCCGAGACGATTCGAACGTCCGACCCACTGATTAAAAGTCAGTTGCTCTGCCTGCTGAGCTACGGGGACAAAACTGGTGCCGGCTGCAGGACTTGAACCCGCAACCTATTGATTACAAGTCAATTGCTCTACCAGTTGAGCTAAGCCGGCGAAATGGTGGAGAATGACGGGCTCGAACCGCCGACCCTCTGCTTGTAAGGCAGATGCTCTCCCAACTGAGCTAATCCTCCACATAAAATACTAGAAAGAGAGCTTGGCAACGTCCTACTTTTGCAGGGTATGCACCCAACTATCATCGGCGCTAAAATGCTTAACTTCTGTGTTCGAGATGGGAACAGGTGTATCCATTTCGCTATAGTC
>Ga0265293_10007386_pt1 | contig 16949 bp, 21 predicted proteins | sample Munlanlewell138R_FD_192505 | JGI IMG/M metagenome (GOLD analysis project Ga0265293, IMG submission 192505) | Leachate microbial communities from a municipal landfill in Southern Ontario, Canada - Leachate well 138R | ecosystem: Engineered > Solid waste > Landfill > Unclassified | place: Canada...
TTCCGCGCCTGCCGAGAGGATGCCGCGCGGCCGGTGATATTTGAACGAGCGGCCGACAAGGTGCACGCCATTAGCAAGCAGCGCCGAGGCCAGCGTATCGCCCGCAACGCCGCTGAAGCTCTTGCCATCGAAGGTAAAGCGGGCGGTTCTGGCCTGCGCAAGGCGGCCTTTGCCCGGAAGTCGGAAGGATTCGGCCATATTATACCCCCGGAAGCTTCTTCGGCTTCGGCTCGCCGGCCTTGTAGGTGACGATAAGACGGTCGCTCACCGAATCACGCACCGCGTTGAAGAAGCGGGCGCAGCCGTGAATGTGACGCCAGCGCTCATAGATGGTGCCGCGCGTGTTGGCGCGAATGAAGAAAAATGCCTCGAAATCCTCGTCGCTGATCGAAGCGATGTCGGAAGGCCGCGCGACATGGGCCTCGCCCGCATGCCGGAACTCGGTCTCCGGGCGTTCTTCCTCGCAATAGGGGCAGCGGATCAAAAGCATGGGCTCGCCATTCCTGTCCTATAATTCGCCATGGCCGATCCTCGCGCCCTGTGGCTGGTTGCACAGGCGCTGGCCAAGTTGCTCGAAGGGCGCAAAGCGCCTGATCAGTTCCCCGACACCTTCTGTCTTCGCGATCAGATGGGTGCTACCCATGTTCATCAGCGTCGCATCGAGAGGATTGGTCGAGACGAAAACCAGATCGGGCCTTGCTTCGGTCTCGCTCCCGTCCGGCTTCGCCGCAAACATCACGACCTTGCGCCCTCCGCTCCAGACGCACATCAAAAGCCCCTCTTCGGGCACGAAGGGCCAGTTCTGCTCATTGTCCGTGCGCGCCACCGACTGCACGCGCACCTCTTCGGGGCCGGGCAGATGAAACAGGCTGCGCTCGTCACGCACCGGCGTGAATATCGCCGTCTGCGCCGACAGCAGGATCGCCGAAAGCACCGGCATCAATGCGCCACGGCGGCGGCGGCCGCCTCGTCGATCAGCCGGCCGGTGCGGAAACGCTCCAGCGAGAATGGCGCGTTGATCGGATGCGGCTCGTCGCGCGCGATGGTGTGGGCGAAGACATGCGCCGAGCCGGGAGTCGCCTTGAAGCCGCCGGTGCCCCAGCCGCAGTTCACGTAAAGCCCGCTGACCGGCGTCTTCGCCAATATCGGCGAGCGGTCGGGCGTCACGTCGACAATGCCGCCCCATGAGCGCAACATCTTCATGCGGGTGAACACCGGAAACATCTCGCAGATCGCATCGAGCGTGTGTTCCAGATTGTGAAGCGAGCCGGCCTGCGAATAGGAATAATACTGGTCGGTTCCCGCCCCGATCACCAGTTCGCCCTTGTCCGACTGCGAGATGTAGGCATGAACCGTGTTGGACATGACCACGCAGGGCACCACCGGCTTGACCGGCTCTGACACCAGCGCCTGCAGCGGGTAGCTTTCCAGCGGCATGCGCACCCCGGCCATGTTCATGACGACAGAGGTGTTGCCGGCCGCGACCACGCCGATCTTCTTCGCGCCGATCGGTCCGCGCGATGTTTCCACACCTGTAACGGCACCGTTTGGCCCGCGCCTGATGCCCGTGACCTCGCAGTTCTGGATGATGTGGACGCCGCGCGCCGAGGCGCCGCGCGCATAGCCCCATGCAACCGCGTCATGGCGGGCCGTGCCGCCACGACGCTGCAGAGAAGCGCCGACCACCGGATAGCGCGCATCGCGCGATATGTTGAGCGGCGGACAGTATTCCTTCGCCTGTTCCGGCGTCAGCCATTCATTGTCGATGCCGTTCAGCCGATTGGCATGGACATGGCGCTTGAGCGACTGCACGTCATGAACATTGTGCGCCAGCATCATGACGCCGCGCGCCGAATACATCACATTGTAGTTGAGGTCCTGCGAAAGCCCGTCCCATAGCTTCAGCGCATGGTCGTAGATGCCTGCCGATTCGTCATAGAGATAGTTGGAGCGGATGATGGTGGTGTTGCGGCCCGTATTGCCGCCACCGAGCCAGCCCTTTTCGAGCACCGCCACATTGGTGATGCCGTGCTCCCTGGCGAGATAATAGGCCGTGCCCAGCCCATGCCCGCCCGCGCCTATGATGATGACATCATAGTCCGCCTTCGGTTCCGGCGAGGTCCATTGCTGCTCCCACCCCTTGTGGCCGCGCATGGCCTCCCGCGCGATGGCGAATACCGAATATTTCTTCACGTTCCGACGCCTCGCGATTGGACGGCAAGTTTTCCGACGAAGGTGCTTTTTCTTATCACTAGCCAAACCGCCCGGCCACCCATGCGCTGTTTGCGACGGAGCCCGCCGCAATACACGCCGTCAGCGGCTGCGGCGAAGCGCGCCTGTGGGTATCGCCCCGCACGGCTTCGCAACCGGGGCGCAGGAGTGGTAAAGCCCCTGCACAAGGAGCTGCAATGAGAGTCGACATTGACATGGGCACGGCCTCCCCCGGGAAGCCGGCCATGATCGATCTTGAGGAACTGCTGGCCACCCGATTGCTCGTGCAGGGCAATTCGGGTTCGGGCAAGTCGCATCTTTTGCGCCGCCTGCTGGAGCAGAGCGCGCCCTGGGTGCAGCAATGCGTGATCGACCCGGAAGGCGATTTCGTCACGCTGGCCGACAAGTTCGGGCATGTGGTGGTCGACGCGCAGCGTACCGAGGCCGAGCTGACCCGCATCGCCGGCCGCATCCGCCAGCATCGCGTTTCCGCCGTGCTCAATCTGGAAGGTCTCGACGTCGACCAGCAGATGCGCGCCGCCGCCGCCTTCCTCGGCGGCATGTTCGATGCCGAGCGCGAATACTGGTATCCGGTTCTCGTCGTGGTCGACGAGGCGCAGCTCTTCGCACCGGCCGCAGCCGGCGAAGTCTCCGACGAGGCGCGCCGCATCTCGCTCGCCGCCATGACCAACCTGATGTGCCGTGGCCGCAAGCGCGGCCTTGCCGGGGTCATCGCCACCCAGCGGCTGGCCAAGCTCGCCAAGAACGTCGCGGCGGAAGCCTCCAACTTCCTCATGGGGCGCACCTTCCTCGACATCGACATGGCCCGCGCCGCCGACCTTCTGGGCATGGAGCGGCGGCAGGCGGAAATGTTCCGCGATCTGGCCCGTGGCCGTTTCGTGGCGCTCGGACCTGCCATGTCGCGCCGCCCCCTGCCGATCACCATCGGCGCGGTTGAAACCTCGGCGCGCTCGGTCAGCCCGAAGCTGATGCCGCTTCCCGAGAAGACGGAGGACATGGCCGACCTGGTGTTCACGCCGGGCCCGGAAGAGGCGCGCATGCCGGTGCGCAAAGCAGCACCTCAGCCCATTCCCACCGCCGACCTGATGGCCCAGCTTGCGCGTCCGCAACCGGCCCCGATGTCGCCACCGGTAGAGCCGATGTTCCCCGAAATCGACGAGGCGGAGCGCGAGGCAGGCATCGACACCGTGCTGAAGGAAATCCTTGAGGACCCCGACGCCGGCTTCCGCACTGACGCCGTTCTCTATCAGGATTTTCTGGTGCGCTGCCGCATTCGCCGGGTCGTGGGCGAACCGCTGCAACTGGCCGCTTTCCGCAGGCGCCTTGCCGTCGCCCGTGCGGGCGTCGATCGCAAGACCGCCGGCGGCGAAGCCTGGCCGCAGGCGCTCCAGCTGTCCGAAACCCTGCCCGATGACGTGCAGGGCGTGTTCCTGATGGTGGCGCAGGCCGCCGTCACCGGCGCGCCCTGTCCCTCCGACGCCACGCTGGCGCGCGCCTACGGCACCCATTCGGCACGCCGTGCCCGCAGGCTTCTCACCTATTTCGAGGAGCGCGACCTGATCGTCGTGCGCACCGATTTCCACAACAATCGCGTCGTGGCCTTCCCGGATCTCGGCTGCGAAACCGCGCCCGGAGATCCCAACGCGCCCGATGAAGCCGCGCCTTCGGCCGACGCTGCCGAATAACATGCGCCACAGCGCTGCACTCTCAGGTCCACCGGCGAAATATGGTATGGACAACAAACCCCCATTCTGATACTAGCCGCCGCAAATTCGTGGCGGGAGCCGTCACGGAAGCTGGAGGCTTTGTCCGCCAGTTTTATGCATCCTAACCTGAGAGACAGGAACGCCCGTGCAGGTACTCGTTCGCGATAACAATGTTGATCAGGCGCTCCGCGCCCTCAAGAAGAAGATGCAGCGCGAAGGCATCTTCCGTGAAATGAAGATGCGCGGCCACTACGAGAAGCCTTCCGAGAAGAAGGCGCGCGAAAAGGCTGAGGCCGTGCGCCGTGCGCGCAAGCTGGCCCGCAAGCGTGCGCAGCGCGAAGGCCTGCTTCCCGGCGCCGCCCCCCGCCCGGCTCCGGCCGCCCGCGCCGCGCGCTGATACGATCTGTCTTTCGCCCTTTTTGCAGGGTATCGAGGTGGCGCGATTCCGGTCGCGGCCACCTTTTGTTTTTGCCGGGGCACTTTAGCCGGGACAGGGCGTTGGCTGCAGGCTAGGGTCTACACAGGACAAAGCGAGGACAGACTGCCATGGAAACAGTGAACGAACGGCGCGCCGCGCGTCACGGATTTTCCATCGCCGCGCTCGCCCTGAGCGGACTGGTTCTGGCCGCCTGCCAGTCCGGCTCCGCCATCGACCTCAGCAATGTCGACGTCACGCAGGCTTCGAGCGAAAATATTTCTTCGCTGACGCAGGTGATCAACGCCAACCCGCGCGATCCCGAAGGTTACAATGTCCGCGGCTCCGCCTATGGACGCGGCGGCCGCTACCAGCAGGCGCTGAAGGATTTCGACACCGCCATCTCGCTCAATCCGAATTTCTATCAGGCCTATGCCAACCGCGCCCTGATCTATCGCTTCATGAACGACAGCGGCAAGGCGCTGGCCGACTATAACCGCGCCCTGCAGATCAACCCGAGCTATGACGCAGCCTATATCGGCCGCGGCAATGTCTATCGGCAGGCCGGCCGCACGCAGGAAGCCTTCAACGACTTCGAAAAGGCGATCCAGCTCGACACCACCGATGCCCGCGCCTATCACAACAGAGGCCTGATCTATCAGGGACAGGGTCAGCACAGCTATGCCATCGAGGACTTCTCGTCGGCCATTTCCCTCGCCCCGGACGCCTCCGAGCCTTACAATGGCCGCGGCCTTTCCTATCTGGCCATGAACCAGGAGGATAACGCCTTCGCCGACTTCAACATGGCGATCAAGCTGGATTCGAAGAACGCCGAAGCCTGGACCAATCAGGCGCTGATCTATGAGCGGCGCGGCGAAAAGGCTAAGGCCGCCAAATCCTATCGCGAGGCGGTACGCCTCAAGCCGGCCTATCAGCCGGCCAAGGACGGGCTTTCCCGCACCCAGTAAGCACCCGATAAGGGCACATATTCTTCCGCAGCGTCAGCCATATCGCGGCGATCCGGCATCGCCGCGCCATGATCGCGCCATGGTTCGACGCAACGTATCGCGCTTTCAGGCGTTGATCGCCATGGCGATTCTGCCAATGCGCGATCAGGAATTCAGGAGTTCTCTCATGATCAGGAAATTTGTTGCCGCCGCAGTGGTCGGCCTTGCTTCGATGACCGCCACCGCACATGCAGCCGACATGTTCGAACTCGGCATTCTCGACTGCAAGATCGACGGCGGTGTTGGCTACCTCATCACTTCGAACAAGGGCCTTGCCTGCTCCTTCAAGCCCTCCAATGGCCGCGCGACCGAGTATTACAGCGGCGTCGTGTCCAAGCTTGGTGTGGATCTCGGCAAGACCCATCAGGGCAATCTCGTCTGGGCAGTGCTTGCCGCCAACCGCAACTATGACAGTGGCCGCATCGCCGGCAAGTATTTCGGTGTGAACGCCGAAGCCAGCGTCATCACCGGCGGCGGCGCCAATCTGCTGCTTGGCGGCTTCGAGCGCTCCTATGCCCTGCAGCCGCTCAGCGTGCAGGCGCAGACCGGCCTCAACCTTGCAGTGGCCGTGCAGTCGCTGGAACTGGTTCACTCGCTGAAATAAGGAAATTTCGCCGGCGGAACCCTGCGTTTCGCCGGCGTCCTTCACGGTATCGGGCAGCCGGGCCGAACACACTGCAGGGCCATCACGGCGTCCTGCCGAATGCGTGCAAGCCTAAAGCGCGTCGCGATCCTTCAGATTCACTCCCGAAGCTCGAGTTCCTATTCTCACATCTGCCGTCGTGCCGCATCCGCTGGCCATTTTCGGACGATGCGCTTTAGCCGGTTGCGCCGCCCAGACGATCTGCAACCAGAGCAGCAAGCCGTTCCGCGACCTCATCCTTGGTGAGTTCCGGCCACTCTTCCACGCCGGTTCGCGACACGATGCGCACCCGGTTGCGATCACCGCCCATCACACCACCAGCGCCGATGCCGCTGTCATGCGACACGTCATTGGCGACGATCAGGTCCGCGCCCTTCCTGTCGAGCTTGGCCTGTGCGTTTCTCACAAGGTCCTGTGTCTCGGCGGCGAAGCCGATGACCAGCGGCGGACGCCTGGAATGATGACCGATGCCGGCCAGAATGTCGGGATTCTCCACCATCTGAAGTGCCGGCGGTCCCTCACCCGCCACCTTCTTGATCTTTTCCCCGGCAGCATCGGCCGTGCGCCAGTCGGCCACGGCGGCAACGAAGATCGCCGCATCGGCCGGCAGCAGGCTTTCGACAGCATCACGCATCTGGCGCGCGCTTTCCACATGCGTAACCGACACACCAGCCGGATCGGCAATCGTCACCGGGCCGGAGACGAGCTGCACATCGGCTCCCAGCCGGGCAAGGGCGGCCGCGATGGCATGACCCTGCTTGCCCGACGAGCGATTGGCGATGTAGCGCACCGGATCGATCGGCTCATGGGTGGGGCCGGAGGTGACGAGAATGCGCCGTCCCACCAGCGGTTTCGCCGCCGGCTCCAGCAGCGCCTCAATGGCAGCGACGATTTCCAGCGGTTCTGCCATACGGCCCTCGCCCGCCTCGCCGCTTTCGGCCATTTCGCCCCGCTTCGGCCCGACGAATGAAACGCCATCGCCTGCCAGCGTCTCGCGGTTGCGGCGTGTTGCCGGGTGCGCCCACATCTTCGGGTTCATCGCTGGTGCGATCAGCACGGGCTTGTCCGTTGCCAACAAAACGGCAGAAGCCAGATCATTGGCCAGACCATTGGCAAGCTTTGCCATCAGATCGGCTGTTGCCGGCGCGACCACGACCAGATCGGCCTCGCGCGCCAGCCTGATGTGGCCGACATCCTGCTCGTCCTGCCGGTCGAACAGGTCGGTGAACACATGGTCCGCCGCCAGCGCCCCGACAGCCAGCGGCGTGATGAACTGCTGCGCCGCCTGCGTCATCACTGGCCGCACCGCCGCCCCGCGCTCGCGCAGCCGCCGGATGAGATCCAGCGTTTTATAAGCGGCGATGCCGCCGCCGATGATAAGCAGGATGCGCTTGCCGGAAAGGGTGCTCGACATGCCGTTGATCAACTCCGTAAGCCGCGTCCTGACTGGAAAAGCAAATTAGGCAGGACTGCCGGTGCGGTCAATTTGCCGTTCAGAACACCTTCCACGCAATGTAGATGAGCGTCAGCGCGATCACCCACAGCGCCAGCCGGCCGGAGCGGGTGTGGCGGGCTTCGGCCTTGCCGATCGCCTGCGCGGTCTCGGCATCGAACCGCAGGCCGTTCTCGGCCATATGATCGATTTCGCGCGACAGGCGCTCCGTGCGCTTGGCAAATTCGGGCATTTGACGCGCCAGCGCCGTAACCGCATAGAGCCCGTCCCGGGCGTCGGTCAGCAAACCGCGCGGGCCCAGATTGTCCCGTATCCAGTCTCCGACGACCGGCTCCGCCGTCTTCCACATGTTGAAGGCCGGATCGAGCGTGCGGGCCACGCCTTCCACCACCACCATGGTCTTTTGCAGCAACACCAGTTCAGGCCGGGTCTGCATGTCGAACAGCTCCGTTACCTCGAACAGCAGCGTCAGCAGCTTGGCCATGGAGATGGTTTCGGCCGGCTGGCCATGGATCGGCTCGCCGATGGCACGGATGGCCTGCGCGAAGGCGGCGACATCGTGCCTGGCAGGCACATAACCGGCCTCGAAATGCACTTCCGCCACGCGCAGATAGTTGCGCGTGATGAAACCGTAGAGAATTTCGGCCAGAAAGCGACGCTCCTTCTTGCCGAGACGCCCGGAAATGCCGAGATCGACAGCGACGATTGTGCCATTGGCTTCCACGAACAGATTGCCCGGGTGCATGTCGGCATGGAAAAAGCCATCGCGCAGCGTATGGCGCAGGAAAGACTGGATCAGATTGGTGGCGATGGCCCTCAGATCGTGACCTGCCGCAGCGAGCGCGGCGATATCATTCATCTTGATGCCGTCAACCCACTCCATGGTGAGCACGTCGCGGCCGGTACGCTCCCAGTCCACCGCCGGCACGCGAAAACCGGGATCGGTCTTCGTGTTTTCGCCAAGCTCGGAAAGAGCGGCCCCTTCGAGCCGCAGGTCCATCTCGATGCGGGTGGTCTGCGCCAGCGTTTCGGTGACCTGCACGGGGCGCAGCCGCCTGCTTGAGGGAATGTACTTCTCCTGCAGGCGGGCAGCGAGGAAATAGCTTTCCAGATCCTGATTGAAGCGCCGTCGCACACCGGGACGGATGACCTTCACCGCGACCTGACGCCGGCCATCGGGATAATCGACATCTGCCGGATGCACCTGCGCGATGGAGGCGGCAGCCACGGCATCCCCGAAGTCATGGTAGAGATCGCCGATCGTGCGCCCCAGCGACGCCTCGACAGCCGCCTGCGCGGCCGCCTTGGGGAAGGTCGGCATCTTGTCCTGCAACAGCGCAAGCTCAAGCGCGATGTCGTTGCCGACCACATCGGGACGGGTAGCAAGAAACTGGCCGAGCTTGACATAGGATGGCCCGAGCCGCGCCACCGCATGCGCCAGCCGGTCGCTGCGCTGCTCTTTCAGCGCGCGCCGCCGCGTGAACATCGTGGCGACCCGCCAGCCCAGTTTCGGCAGACCCGAAAGCTGATCGCCCGGCAGGGCGGCAACTACACCCTCACGCACCAGAACCCAGCCAGCCTTGACCAGCCGGAAACCCGCACTCACGCTGCTCATGAAGGCTGTCCAGTCAAAGCTTCCAGCCCGAATGAAGTGCTGCGATGCCGCCCGAATAGTTGCGGAAGCTCACGCGCTCGAAGCCAGCGGAGGAAATCATCTCGGCGAAATTGTTCTGGTCGGGAAACTTGCGGATCGATTCCACCAGATAGGCGTAAGGCTCGCCGTCGCCGGTCACCATTTCGCCGATCTTCGGAATGGCGTTGAACGACCATGCCTCATAGAAGCGGTCGAGCAGCGGCATGTCGACATCGGAGAATTCGAGACACAGAAAACGTCCGCCGGGCTTCAGAACGCGGAAGGCTTCCGACAGCGCCACATCGATGCGCGGCACGTTGCGGATGCCGAAGGCGATCGTATAGGCATCGAAGGTGGAATCGGCGAAAGGCAGTTCCTCGGCATTGGCCTCGACGAAATCGAGATAAGGCGAAAGCCCCTTCTTTTCCGCGCGCTCGCGCCCCACCTGAAGCATCGAACCGTTGATGTCGAGCACCGTTTCGTGAGCATTGCGCCGGCTGGCCTCGATGATGCGGAAGGCGATGTCGCCGGTGCCGCCGGCCACGTCCAGCCCCTTCCAGCCCGGCCGCTTCGGCGGGTTGAGCCAGGCGATCATGGCGTCCTTCCAGATGCGGTGCATGCCCGCCGACATCAGGTCGTTCATCAGGTCGTAGCGATTGGCGACCTTGTGGAACACCTCGTTGACCAGAGGCTGCTTTTCGCCGGCGCCGACCTGGCGGAATCCATAGGAGGTTTCCATGCCGCCACGGGCGGTGGTTCTTTCAACTGACATGATCATGATCCGCCTTTTATGCGCGCGGACCATACAGGAACGAATTTGGCCGCGCCATGGCTTTAGCCGTCATTTCATTTACCCTGCGCCCCGCATTTACCCGGTAAAAGGTCGCAGCCCACCTGTGGACTTTATGAGGCTCAGCCCGCATAGGCCTTTTCTAATTTCTTTCCACCATTCACAATCGAGCTGTGAATTAGCCGGAGAACACCATGAAGGGCGTCACCGTCATCGATCATCCGCTGGTGCAGCACAAGCTCACCATCATGCGTGACAAGAACACCTCGACGGCAGGCTTTCGCCGGCTGCTGCGCGAGATCTCGCTGCTGCTCGGCTATGAGGTGACGCGCGACCTGCAACTGACGACCACGACCATCGAAACGCCGATCGAGGAAATGGAAGCGCCGGTGCTGGAAGGCAAGAAGCTGGTGTTCGCCTCGGTGCTGCGCGCCGGAAACGGGCTGCTCGAGGGTCTGCTCGATCTCGTACCGGCCGCGCGCGTCGCCCATATCGGGCTTTATCGCGATCACGATACGCTGGAAGCGATCGAATATTTCTTCAAGGCGCCCAGCGACCTCGCCGACCGGCTGGTGATCGTGGTCGACCCCATGCTGGCGACGGCCAACTCGGCCACGGCGGCAATCGACAGGCTGAAGGCGCGCGGCGCCACCAACATTCGCTTCCTGTGCCTGCTGGCAGCACCGGAAGGCATTGCCCGCTTCACCGCCGCCCATCCGGACGTGCCGGTCTATACCGCTTCCATCGACCGACAGCTCAACGAAAAGGGTTACATCATGCCCGGCGTCGGCGATGCGGGCGACCGCATGTATGGCACGAAATAGGCCCGCCATGAGCGACAATGGCAAGGATGGGGACCGGCTGGTCGCGCTGGAAATCCGCGCGACAGAACAGGAAAAAACCATCGAGGAACTGTCCGGCCAGCTTGCCGAACAGTGGAAGGTGATCGACCGGCTTCAGAAGAAGCTCGATGCCCTGACCGAGCGTTTTCTGGAACTGGAAGAACAGGCCTCGCCCGACATACCGGTTACCAAACCGCCCCACTGGTGACCAGAAAGGCGGCTGCGACAAGAATAGACGGTCAGGAGCGCACGCCGGTCGGGATCGGGCAGGAAACGCCGGTGCCCTGCAAGCCGCAATAGCCATCCGGATTCTTCGCCAGATATTGCTGGTGCTCGGTTTCCGCGAAATAGAACTCCGGCGCCTGCGCAATCTCCGTGGTGACTTTGCCGCGTCCGCTTGCCAGCAATGAGGCCTCATAGGCATCGCGCGAAGCCTTTGCCTGCTCCAGTTGCGCCTCGCTGGTGGTGAAGACCACGGAGCGATAAGTGGTGCCGATATCGTTGCCCTGACGCATCCCCTGCGTCGGGTCGTGATTTTCCCAGAACAGCTTCAGCAGGTCGGCATAGGACACTTTTTCCGGATCGAACACCACCAGCACCACTTCGGCATGGCCGGTGAGCCCGGTGCAGGTTTCACGATAGGTCGGGTTGGGCGTGAGGCCACCCGCATAGCCGACGGCGGTGACCCAGACGCCGGGCACCTGCCAGAACAGCCGCTCCGCGCCCCAGAAGCAACCCATGCCGAACACGGCGCTCTGCATGCCCGCCGGATAAGGCCCTTTGAGCAGATTGCCGTTGACGTAATGGGTTTCAGCGGTCGGGAGCGGCTGATCCCGACCTGGCAACGCCTCCTCAGGCTTCGGCATGGAGGATTTCTTGCTCAGGAGATCATTCAGGGAAAACATGTCGGTCTTCCTTCCTTAAAGGGTTAGCGCCAAAGGGCTATCACCGTTCAGCCGGCTGCATAGCGTACGGCCGGACGCTCGCGCCGGTAGCCGATGGCGTAGAGCAGCAATGCCAGGCAAGCGAACACCGCAAAACCCGGCAGAGACAGAATGAAGTTCACGCCCACATCCCACACCAGCGGACCGATCTTCTCACGCACGAACATTTCCGCCGCACCCAGTGTCTGTGGTGACACCGCATTCCAGCTGGTTTTCAGCGGCGTGGTGATCAGCTGAGAAGCCGCAACCGTGCGCGTAGCATCCAGCACCGCCATGATCACGGCGACCGAAAGTGAAACCATCGCGGCAAGCCGGAACAGGAAACGGAACATCAGTGCACCTTTCTGGCACAAGAGATATGGCGGAGGACGGCCGGGCGCAATCGGGTTGAAGGAAAAAACAGGCTGTGACGGCAATTCACTCATCCCGAGGAAAACCGGAAAACGCTTATAATTCAATGATGAGGGTTAGAAATCAACCACTCCGATTCCGAGTTTGTTAAGTACAACCATTGCGCACATTTCGTTTACCATTGCACTTAACACAACCGAAAGCGGTGCCCGCGATATTGGGGTCACGGTTCATCAAGAAGCCGTTCAAACAAGTCACAACCTGGGCAACAAGGAATACAGATATGACCAAGCTTTTCGCACGCTTCGCCAAGGACGAGTCCGGCGCCACCGCCATCGAATACGGCCTGATCGCCGCTCTGATCGCCGTCGCCATCATCGGCGCAGCCACGACGCTCGGCACCAATATCAGCACTACTTTCAGCACGGTTGCGACCAAAATCGGCGCCGCAAACACTGCCGCCCCCAACTAAGTGCTCAGCAGAGAATGTGATACATTCCAGTGAGCCAATCAAAAGGCCGCCTTCAGGCGGCCTTTTCTGTTTTCGGCCTCAATTTTCTGGAACAATGATGCAGCAGGCTTATATTCTGGTGGTATCAATGGTTCCGGACCGATGCTGAACGAACTCTCCCGAACCTCATATGCGGCGGCGGTCTTCGCAGCAGCGCTTTTGACCGTCAGCGTTCCGGCCTCGGCCCAGCAACGGCCGCCCGTGGTGCAGAACCCGTCCGAAATCATCCAGCTTCAGAACCGCATGCAGCGCCAGCAATTCGAGCAGCAGCAGCAGTTTAACCGGCAGATCGACCGCCAGCAGGTCACCCAGCCTCTCGTCCAGCGCCCGCAGGTGCCGACTTTTCAGCAAAACTGTCAAACTCAGGTGACAGGCAGCGGTTATGTAAGGAATTGCCGCTGACGTGGCTTGCCTCAATTGATTAGCCGACTATTCTGTTCGGTGCAGATCGAATCGACGGAATATGGCGAAACAGAAGAAGCAGGTCCTTCGTAAAGCGAAGAAAGGCGAGAAGATTCGCCAGGTGGCGGCGATCCCTTTCAGGATCGGAGCCGATGGCGATTTGCAGGTCATGCTGGTCACCTCGCGCGAAACCCAGCGCTTCATTCTGCCCAAAGGCTGGCCGATGAAAGGCAAGAGCGGCCGTAAGGCCGCCACCATCGAGGCCGAGGAAGAGGCCGGCGTCTCCGGAAAGACACTCAAGGAGCCCGCAGGAACTTACACTTACTGGAAGCGCCTGCCAGCCGCCTTCGTACGCATCGATGTCACCGTCTATCTTCTGGAAGTCTCCGAACAGATGAAGCAGTGGCCGGAATCCGGCCGCCGCCAGCGCGCATGGCTTTCACCCGCGCAGGCAGCCGTGCTGATAGATGAGCCGGAACTGGCAAGCCTCGTCCGCCAGCTGAAACTTCCGCAGGAAACCACGCCTGCAAAGCCTGAAAAAACCAAAGCGTGATCCGGCGCGCCGGCAAAGCAGCAGCGACGCACTCACAGTGACTGCGGAATCTCCTGCGGCGCCAGTTCCACCAACGGAGCGGGTATGGAGGTGGTTTTTTCCGCAGATTTGCAGATATCGGCAATGACGCAGGCCGGGCAATCCGGCTTGCGTGCCTTGCACACATAGCGCCCGTGCAGGATGAGCCAGTGATGGGCATGGCGCATGAATTCGTCGGGAATAATGCGGACAAGCTCCGCCTCCACCTGCTCCGGCGTCTTGCCCGGCGCCAGCCCGATGCGGTTGCCGATGCGCAATATGTGGGTATCCACCGCCATCGTGTGCTGGCCGAACGCCATGTTGAGCACCACATTGGCGGTCTTGCGGCCCACACCCGGCAGCTTCACCAGTTCCTCGCGATCATCAGGAACGTCACCGTCGTGATCGTGAATGAGCGCCTGCGAAAGGGCGATCACGTTCTTTGCCTTGTTGCGCCACAGGCCGATGGTGCGGATATGGTCGCCCACCTTCTCCTCACCCAGCGCCAGCATTTTCTGCGGCGTGTCGGCGATCTGGAACAGCGCGCGCGTCGCCTTGTTGACGCCGGCATCGGTGGCCTGCGCTGACAGAACCACCGCAACCAGCAGGGTGAAGGTGTTGACATGCTCCAGTTCGCCCTTCGGTTCGGGGCGCTGAACCGAAAAACGGCGGAACATCTCATGAACCTCGGCCGGCGTGTAGAGCGAACGCGGGCGGCGCGCGGCAGGCCGCGCCTTCACCGGCTTCGCCTTTCGCGCCGGCTGTGCGAGCTCATTTCCGGGCACAGGCTGATCTTTTGACTTGGGCTTGCTCATGAGCATCCTATAGTATCGCCGCATGAGCGAGACAAATGCCGACTTTGCCGCGGATCAACCCTTTTTCACCGCACTGCTGACGCCGTACCGGTCGCTTGGACGCACCGGCTTCCTCGTGCTGTTCGGCACGATGCTCGCGGCATGGACCGTTACCGGCATCATCTTCATCAGCCATGGCGCATGGCCGATCTTCGGCTTCTTCGGTCTCGACGTGGTGGCCCTCTATGTCGCATTCCGGTTCAACTATCGGGCTGCCCGCGCCCGCGAGGAAGTGTCGGTTTCCCGAACCGAACTGCATATCCGCAAGATTTCGCCCTCCGGCAAATCCGAGCACCATCGCTTCAATCCGTTCTGGACACGCTTTTCCGTGGCCCGCCACACCGAAATCGGCATCACCCGCATGGCGGTGGAAACGCGCGAGCAAAGCGTGGCGATCGGCAGTTTCCTCAACCCGGACGACCGCGAAAGCTTCGCCACCGCGTTTTCCCGTGCCCTTGCCACCGCAAAGGCCCGTTAAGAAAGCACGCATCCGGCAGGAAACGGGTGGGAATGGTGCTCTTTTGGGACGATATTTGAGAACAGACAGATATCAGCGAGACAGGCCATGAACGCCCGCACCCAGATGAAGCCCGTACCCGTTCTCGAACGCGACATCACCCCGCAAGGCAGCGATTATGAGATCGTGCGCCAGGTCATCGAAAAGATCAGCCTCGACTATCGCGACCAGCCATCGCTGGAGGAACTGGCCGCCGATGTGGGCGAGACCCCGACCGGCCTGCAGAAACTGTTCACCCGCTGGGCCGGGCTTTCGCCCAAGGGCTTTTTGCAGGCGGTGACGCTCGACCATGCGCGGCGGCTGCTCGAATCGGGCGCGCCGCTGCTGGAAGCCTCCATGGAAGTGGGCATGTCCGGCCCCGCCCGCCTGCACGATCTGTTCGTCACCCATGAGGCGATGTCGCCGGGGGCCTACAAGAACCGCGGCGAGGGCCTGACCATAAATTATGGCTACCACGTCTCGCCCTTCGGCATCGCGCTGATCATGGTCACCGACCGGGGGCTTGCCGGCCTTTCCTTCAACGATCCCGGCGATGAAAAAGCCGCGTTCGACGATATGGCCGGCCGTTGGCCCAACGCCACCTACATCGAAGACATGGCCGCCACCCTGCCCTATGCACAGCGCATCTTCGATCCGTCCCGCTGGCGCGCCGACCAGCCCCTGCGCGTGGTCATGATCGGCACCGACTTTCAGGTGCGGGTGTGGGAGGCTTTGTTGTCCATCCCCATGGGCACGGCCAGAACCTATTCCGACCTTGCCGGACAGATCGGGGAGCCGAAGGCCTCGCGCGCCGTGGGCGCTGCCTGCGGGGCCAACCCCATCTCCTTCGTGGTGCCCTGCCATCGCGCTCTGGCGAAATCCGGTGCGCTCACCGGCTATCACTGGGGCCTGACCCGCAAGCGGGCCATCCTCGGCTGGGAAGCGGGACAGGTAGCCTGACGCCGGGAAGCGCGCATTGCGCTTTGTGCGGCGCACGATAAGCTCGCAAGGTCAGGGAGTTTTGCGGGGATGATCATCGTTGTCGGATCGATCAATCTGGATCTGATCGTCAGGCTGGGCCGCCTTCCCTCTCGCGGCGAGACATTGCAGGGCACCGGCTTTGACAAAGCTCCCGGCGGCAAGGGTGCCAATCAGGCTCTGGCGGCGGCGCGCGCCGGCGCAAGGGTGCGCATGATCGGCGCAGTCGGCAACGATGCCTTCGCCGGTGATGCTTTGTCCCTTCTGCGCGCTGGCGGGCTCGATCTTTCCGGCGTGACCGTCAGCACGGCCCCGACCGGCACCGCACTTATCTTCGTCGGCGCCGACGGTGAAAACATGATCGCGCTGGTGGCGGGCGCCAACAGCGAAGTTCATCCCGCCGATCTTGGAAAGGCAGAGCTGAAGAACGGTGATGTCCTGCTTCTTCAGCAGGAGATACCGCCCGAAACCGTGGAGGCTGCACTCGATAGGGCGCGGGATGCGGGTGCGCTCAGCGTGCTCAACATCGCCCCCTACCGCGATGAGGCAGGCCGATGCCTCACCAAAGCCGATTTCATTGTCGCAAATGAAACGGAGTTCGACCAGTGCTGCCGCACCATCGGGATTGAAGGCAGCGACGTAAAGCGACGCATGCGGAGCTTCGTATCCCGGACCGGCGGAACGATCATCGTTACATTGGGCCCCGACGGCGTTATGGCCGCGACGCCCGACAATTTTCTGGAGGTGCCAGCCATGGACATACAGCCGGTCGATACGGTTGGTGCGGGCGACACCTTCTGCGGTTATCTGGCAGCGGGCCTCAGCATGGACCTGTCTCTTGAAAAGGTGCTTGCGCGCGCGGCTGCGGCAGGTTCCCTCGCCTGCCTCAAAGCTGGCGCCCAGCCTTCCATCCCGCTCGCGAGCGAGGTGGATGCTGCCCTCTCCCGCAGGGCCCGGTGAAGGTCACCATCGGCGCAAACCGGCGAAAGCCGAAGGCAAGCCTGCCTTTCCTGTGCAGCCCGGACGGCCAAATCTTGAACTCGGGGCTGCGGCAGACCATATCTGGTGCATGGAAGAATGCCGTGTGGGTTCTTCCGGAATTTGTCGCTCTCAAGAGGACA
>Ga0265293_10007387_pt1 | contig 16947 bp, 13 predicted proteins | sample Munlanlewell138R_FD_192505 | JGI IMG/M metagenome (GOLD analysis project Ga0265293, IMG submission 192505) | Leachate microbial communities from a municipal landfill in Southern Ontario, Canada - Leachate well 138R | ecosystem: Engineered > Solid waste > Landfill > Unclassified | place: Canada...
AGTTGCCACAGGGCTGCCAAATGATATATATGTAGTAGCACCATACGAAGGCAAGCTATACTTAGCTAGAGGTGTAACGTATAGTTATTATGAGTTTGTGAGTGATAAACCGCTTACTGACCAGGAATGGCGAGCAAAACTAGGTGTTGAGAGAACTGAGATGAACGACTGGGCATATGAGCAACTAATTCCTGAGAAGCTATTGAAAGGTACACCACCACAGCCTACATGGTATAATAGCTTTAAATCAGCAGAGTCAAATCAAGTGAAAATATCACCTGTCGAGTATCTGATAGAGAATTAAATGTTTAAGCACTGCAAAATGAATATAATTGAATAGATGTTAATAGATTAATATAGTTTAATATAAAAAATAACTGTTATGAAAGTAATGAAGGTGATATAACAACATGTCTAGCATTCAAAGAGCTAATAGATTCGATATTAAAAATAAAACTAATATATTATTTGATAGATTTAAGTTTATGTGGATAGCTATTTTGCTAATGTCAGTGAAAACATATTTAGCGTATAAGTTTGGCTTTAATATAAAAACAGACAATTTGCTGCAAGAATTTCTATTATTTATTAATCCAATAAGCTCAGTAATATTGCTTGTTGGAGCGTCGATATTGCTTAGTGATAAATATAAGAATTTGGCGGTAATTATTTCAAGTAGTATTGTTTCGTTAATACTATATGCGAATTTGCTATATTACCGTTTTTTCACTGATTTTCTTACATGGCCTGTATTATTGCAGACTAGTAATGCCAAGGGTCTAAATGATAGTGCCATGGAACTGATATATGCAATTGATATACTGCTGTTTCTTGATATTTTTGTGTTATTATTCTTGCACTTTAAGAACAAGTTTCCGTTAGGTAGTTATATTAAACGTGAACGTGCTATTGTTGTCTTGTTGGCATTTGTAGTGTTCTTCTTTAATGTATTGGTGGCGCAATTAGAACGTCCACAAATCTTAACTCGTGCCTTTGATAGAGAATTACTTGTAAAAAACATCGGTATATATAATTACCAAATTTATGACGCATTAGTACAATCAAGAGCTAAGGCGCAACGTGTTTTTGCAGACAGTACAGATATAATGGAAGCTCTTAACTATACTAAGAGTAAAAGCTTAAAGCCTGATGATGAACTGTTTGGAGTAGCTAAGGACAAAAACTTAGTAGTTATTTCCCTTGAATCTATGCAAAGCTTTCTAATTAATGAAAGGATCAATGGCGACGAAATAACGCCGTTTTTGAATGATTTAGTTGCTGATAGTTATTATTTTGATAATTTTTACCATCAGACAGCACAGGGGAAAACCTCCGATTCCGAGTTTTTATTAGAGAATTCATTGTTTGGCAGTGAGAGAGGTGCCATTTTCTTTACACATGCAGGTAATGAATACAATGCACTGCCAGAGATTTTGCATAATGCTGGTTATTATACATCAGTTATGCATGCAAATAATAAGAGCTTTTGGAACAGGGATATGATGTATCAAGCACTAGGCTACAATAAATATTACGATATTGATTCATATGAGGTTAATGAAGAAAATTCAATTGGATGGGGCTTAAAGGATATCGAATTTTTCGAACAATCGATTGAATTATTAAAATCTCAGCCAGAGCCATACTATACGAAGTTTATAACTTTAACCAATCATTTTCCATTTGAATTATCTGAACAGGATAAGCTGATTGATGAGTATGATTCCAATAGTCGTACATTAAATCAATACGTAACTACTGCTCGGTATGCAGATGAGGCAATTAAGATTTTCTTTGATCGGTTAAAAGAAGAAGGTTTATATGAGGATACGATCTTTGTTCTTTATGGCGATCACTACGGTATCTCAGAACTGCATAATGAAGCTATGAGTATGTTATTGAATAAAGAAGAGATAACGCCATTTGATAATGTTCAATTACAGAGGGTGCCGATGTATGTGCATATACCAGGTCATGCTAAAAATGAAATCAGACATACTGTTTCAGGGCAAATAGACCTTAAGCCAACAATATTGAATTTACTAGGTATTACAGTAACTAAAGATATACAATTTGGCACAGACTTGTTTGCACCTGAGCGGGAATCATTTGTAGTTCTCCGAGATGGCAGCTATGTTACAGATGAGCTAGTGTATACTAAGGGTAAATATTATGACAAACAAACTGGTGCAGAAATTGAGCTAACGATTGATAAACCTGATAGGTTTGATCAGTATTTTCTAGAGCGAGCTTCTAAAGATTTATATTATTCGGACTTAGTCACCAATGGTGATTTATTGCGTTTTGCTTATTAGATTTTAAGGATAAATTATAATATAGTCCCTTGTTATTTAACAGGGACTATGTTATACTATGGATACAGGAAATAAAGAAAATAAAAATTAAATAAACACATTTTAAGAGGCTCAACCATTCTAGTTGGTGCTGTTTGAAAGAATAGTAACTGTTTCTAGAATAATTTATATTAAAAATGTTTATATTTTAATTTAAAAATTGGTTGAGTGAATCAAATTTTATGTAGAAATGTATGTAAAGATTTATGTAAGTGTGTAAGAAATTTATGTAAAGCTTTTATGTATGTAAGGTTATGTAAAATTGTTAATGTTGGTGTTGTAATTTAGTAGTTGATGCACCAATGGTTGAGCCTCTTAAGATGTGTTGTGATTAGTCAAAAGACCCAAACAATAAAAGTTGTCTGGGTCTTTTGGTGTTATTATTGGGATATTCGTAAGAAAGTATATACATTTTGTGATAAACTTATTATAATGTCAATGTTGTTCATATGGATAAGGTATTTAGGTGGTGCACATATTGGTACAGAATGCAGTTTCTTATATTGCTTTAGAATACGAAAGCAAATTTGACGCTATTGAATTAGCTAAAAAACAAATAAATCAGTTTATAAATGAAAATATTAAGGGAAATAATATATATATTAATTTTTGGTGTTTACAAGAAATGATGGCTAATGCTATTGAGCATGGGAATCGCTTTGACCCATCAAAAAAAGTATATGTTGATGTCGAAATTACTGAGCAACAGATTACTTTTACAATTCGTGATAATGGTAATGGATTTGATTGGAGAAGTAAGCTTCATCAAGAATATTGCCTACTATCTAGTGATGAGCGTGGTAGGGGTGTTGTAATGTCCAACATGTTCTGCTCTAAATTGATGTATAACGAAATCGGCAACCAAGTGACGATAGTATATTTATTTGAAGATTTAGATTTATTAACTCCCTGAGGATAATTAGGGGAGTTTTGTTTTTGTTAGTATAACAATTGCCAAACATTAGCACAATATTAAATGATAAGTGTGATAAAAAGCATTATAATGATTGAGATAACTCATTGTCAAAAAATTGGTGAGCATGTATATTTTAATTAAACATTGTGTTAGGGAGGATTACTATGAGCGAATTAATTAATAATAATCAAGTTCGTAAGGAGCAATTAAAAGCACTTATAAAAAAGTTACATCAGGGAGTACCATTTGAACAAGTTAAGCAGGAATTTCAAGAGAAATTCGGTAGTGTATCAACGTTAGAAATTGCACAAATGGAGCAATCGTTAATGGCAGAAGGTATGCCAGCAGAAGAAATACGCAAGTTATGTGATGTACATGCTGAAGTATTTAAAGGTAGTATAGAAGACATACATAGACCTACTAAAAACTGGGACAGCGAAGCTGGACATCCAATTCATACATTTAAACTAGAAAATCGTGAAATTGAAAAGGTTATTGCTACAATTGAGGAAAAGCTTGAAGATTTCGGGCAAGATGCTTCACAAGAGAAAAAATATGAGATGCTAGAGCAATTAAATCTATTGTGGGATATAGACAAGCACTACAGTCGTAAAGAAAACCTATTATTTCCGTACATAGAGCGTTATGGAGTCACCGGTCCTGCTAAGGTTATGTGGGGAGCAGATGATGAAATTAGGGAACTAATTAAGTCATCGATTAAAATGTTAAAAGCAGATAATAGCGACAGAGCAGCAGTGGCTACTAATATTAAATCTGCTATAGAAAAGATAGCTAGCATGATTTTCAAGGAAGAAGATATTCTATTTCCAACTTCAACACGCTTCTTAACGGATGAAGAATGGTATAAAATTGCTGAAGAAAGCGATGAAATTGGGTATTGCTTAACTTTCCCAGCTGCTAAATGGATACCAAGCTCAGCTAAAGCAGCACAGAATTCAGAGAATGAAGAACAAGCAGGAAAGGGTTATATTAAATTTGATACAGGTATTTTAACTGTTAAAGAAATCAGTGCAATCTTTAACCATTTACCAATTGATATTACATATGTAGATAAAGATGATATCGTTAAATATTTCAGTCATGGTCCGGATCGCATTTTCGTAAGAACAAAGGCAATTATTGGACGTAACGTGTCTAACTGTCATCCACCTAATAGCGTTCACGTTGTAGAAAAACTAGTCTCTGACTTTAAATCTGGTAAGAAGGATAGTGAAGATTTCTGGATTCCGCTAGGTGATATGTATGTACTAATTCGTTACTTCGCAGTAAGAGATGAGAATGGCGAATTTATGGGTACTTTAGAAATCACTCAGAATATTAAACCAATACAAGCAATTACTGGACAAAAGCGCTTATTATCGGAGTAATATCATATTCCCCTGTTTTCTTTCTGAGATATAAGTTATAATACAATCAGAGCGTAGAAAGCATTGGGGAGATATGGGTGACTAGACTATTTAAAACCAAAATTAATACGTTAGCAGTGATACTATTTATTACAACTAGTATGCTATTATTGGTTGCATGTTCAAGTAATGATACAACTCCTGAGTTTGTAAATGATGAATATACTGATATTAATTATGAAATTGTTGATATAGAATCGATTACCAGTAAAGCAATCTTGCAATGGATTGACGAGAATCATCGCTTACCTGGCATCTATGCTAAAGACTTCGGGGCACAACTAGTGACTAGCACATATATTCTAATAGCAGAAGGTGAGAAGCCAACAGGCGGATATTCAATTATAGTTGATAAGCTGCAGGGGAATAGCCAGGAGATACGTGTTGTAACTTTATTGGAACAACCAAACAAGAAAGAATTAGTTAGTCAAGGGTTTATCTATCCACATCTATTATTGAAGATTAAACATGATGATAGGCAAATAGTACTTGATAATCAATAGTATATTTCGTTATAATTTACTGTAGTTAGCGAAAAACAGCAGTGTTTCATTTAAACACTGCTGTTAATTTGGGGAATTAGCTCAGCTGGGAGAGCGCTACGCTGGCAGCGTAGAGGTCAGGGGTTCGAGCCCCCTATTCTCCACCAACCTTAATCGTCGGCACCTACTGCCGACATCAGTGGTGTGATGCATGTAGTTCACATTTTGAACGTAATGCTCCACCAAAAAACACGATTTTCTATAAGAGAACCGTGTTTTTTTATTAGACACAATAACGAATCTGTTGTTATTTTATAAAATTTAAGTGTCAACTTGATAACACCATATTCTTCAAAAACATGATAATAATTCAATGAATAGTATTGAACTCATATGATAAGCACGGTATTATAGTAAGGAAAAAGGAGGGCTTTTTTTGCAAAACGTAGTGATAACAGGCAGTACACGGGGGATTGGGCTTTGTATGGCAATGGAGTTTCTGCGAGCTGGGTGTAATGTGACGCTGTCCGGCAGAGGTGAAGCGTTACCAGAAACAACCAGTGCTTCATTATCGCACTTTAATGGGAAGTACATCTATGTTCCATGCAACGTCCAGGAAAAAACAAGCTTGCAAAACCTCTGGGACACATCCTTGGAAAAATGGAGCAGGATAGATATATGGATCAATAATGCGGGGCAAAACGCACCGTACATGTATGCGTGGGAAACAGGCGAAACTTACACCGAAAACGTTATTAAGACAAATATTACCGGCATGATATACGGTTCTCAAATTGCTGCAGCGGAAATGTTAAAACAAGGGAATGGCGCGATATATAGTATGGAAGGCCTTGGCTCAAACAACATGATACAGCTTAAAACAATACTGTACGGAACGACCAAGCATGCGTTAACCTATTTTATGAAAGGGCTTGCCAAGGAACTGGAGGGTACTGGTGTAATAGCTGGACGTTTATCTCCGGGCATGATGTTGACTGACTTTATCACAAAAACGCCCGACGGTGAAAAGTCTGAGGTCATAGCAGATGAGAGGTTTAGAAAGATATTCAATATCTTAGCCGATAAACCTGAAGCGGTTGCAAAATTTTTCATACCGAGAGTTCTCAGCAATAGCAAAAACGATGTTCAAATCGCTTGGCTGACAAACAGAAAGGCTGCATGGCGTTTTATAACAGCGGGCTTCCGCAAAGACAGGTTGATTTAGAACAAATAAGTATAGAAATAAACAAGCCTACTTTTTAACTTAGTTATTAAAGTAGGTTTGTTTATTTTTATAACCCAAAATAGTAGCATTGTAAGAGTTTAGCATGCGTAAGCATCATATTAAGCATATTTGCTCGAATATTGTCTAAATGTGTCTAAAATTGTTGTAATTTTTGGGAAGTTATAATACTATCAGGTTGAATGGCGTACTACTAGTGATTATGCCGCATTTTGCATAATGACATTACTAGTTATTCAATCGAAATCTGGATAATTATCACTAGTTAATTGGTGATAAATACATATAATAATGTTATTAATCATGTTGGTCTATGGTAGTTTTCTAGGATTATACTAAGTCGATTTCTAGCGAGTGATTTCTAGTAAGTGTTAACTTAGATAGATTCATTTATTGACTTTGTATAGACCTAGTTATATTACATTTTAAATATGATAAAAGGAGGGTTAATGCTTACTATTCTTGGGGGATCTAATAGTTTTAAATTATGAAGGGAGAGGACAAAACAATGAAGCTATCAAGACGTAACCTGTTAAGGCTGGCTGGAGCCAGTACGACAGCGGCTATGGTTGGTAATTTAGGTTTTAACGTATCTAAAGTATCAGCTGATAGTGCAGTATTAAGAACTGCTAATGCCAGGGAGTTTCCTTCAATTTGTTGCTTCTGTTCAGGAGGATGCGGTGTAATTGCACAAGTAGTAAATGGGAAACTAGTAAATACCGAAGGGGACCCTGATAACCCATCAAACCGTGGTACTAACTGTTCTAAAGGGGCGGCAGTAGCGCAGACGCATCATAATGACCAGCGTATAACACAAGTGTTATATCGTGCACCTGGCTCTGCAAGATGGGAAGTTCGTACATGGGATTGGGCAATTAACAAAATCGCTAACAACGTTAAAAAGACAAGAGATGAAAGCTTTGAGCTATATAATGCACAAGGAACAATGGTAAGTCGAACAGAAGCTATTGCAAGCTTGGGAAGTTCGATTATTAACAATGAGGATTTATATTTAATAGCTAAACTTATGCGTGGTCTTGGTGTTACGTATTTAGAGCATCAGGCTCGTATTTGACATAGCTCAACGGTCGCCGGTCTGGGGGCCACGTTTGGTAGAGGAGCTATGACAAACCATTGGACAGATATGAAGAACACTGATGTTGCGCTTATCTGTGGTAGTAACGCAGCAGAGAACCATCCTGTATCATTTAGTTGGTTATCTGAAGCTAGAGAAAAGCGTGGAGCGAAGATTATCCACGTTGACCCACGATTCACACGTACATCAGCACGCTCTGATATATACTGTCCTATTCGCAGTGGATCTAATATTATTTTTTACAGCGGGATGATAAACTACATTTTCGAAAATCAGCGTTATCATAAAGACTATATGCTTCACTACACCAATGCAACATTTATCATTAAGGACGAATTTAACTTTGATGATGTCACAGGTCTGTTCACTGGTTATGATGAAGCGAAGGGTGCATATGCTGATCGCTCTTCATGGGATTATGTGCGCGATGAGAATGGTGACTATGTTAGAGACATGACGTTAAGTCATCCACGCTCTGTATACCAACTCATGAAAAAACACTACTCACGCTACACGTTGGAGAAGGTTGCAGCAGCAGCTGGTGCTCCAATCGACAAGCTAGAGCAAGTTTATGAAATATACTCATCTACAGGAGAAGTAGGAAAAGCAGGTTCAATCCTATATGCAATGGGACAAACACAGTTCACTTCAGGTTCACAGAATGTTCGTTGTATGGCTATAATTCAGTTGCTGTTAGGAAATATGGGAATCCCAGGTGGTGGGGTTAACGCTCTTCGTGGCCATTCAAACGTACAAGGCTCTACTGATATGGCTCTTCTGTTCCACTTACTACCGGGATATTTACCATCCCCGAATGAAGGATTAGGTACATTAGAGGCATACAATGCTACAACGCCAGCAGCACCAGCTTGGTGGGCAAACCGTCCGAAGTACATTGCAAGCTTGTTAAAAGCATGGTGGGGTAATGCAGCTACACCTGAGAACGAATTCGCATATGGATGGTTACCGAAATCTAAAGTAGGTAAGAACTACGCTCATATTGCATTATTTGAAGCAATACATGCTGGAGAGATTAAAGGGCTTATCAGTTGGGGGCAGAATCCTGTTGTAGCAGGTCCACATCATAACTTTAGTACAAAAGCAATGGAGAAACTTGACTGGTTGGTAGTGCTAGATCCGTTTGAAAACGAAACAGCTGCATTCTGGAAGCGTCCTGATGCAAATCCAAGTGATATTCAAACAGAAGTATTCTTGTTGCCGCCATCAACATTCTTAGAAAAAGAAGGAACGGTTACACATAGTGGTCGTTTAATTCAGTATCGTTGGAAGGCTGTTGATGCTCCAGGTAATTGTAAGCATGAATCCTATGTAATTGACAGTTTAGCTAAGCGCTTGAAACAATTATATGCTAGCAGCACGAGACCTGAGGATGAGCCGATTAAGGCACTAACATGGGATTACCCAGACCCAGATCGAGATCATAGAGGATTTATTGATGCCGTAATGAAGGAAATCAATGGCAGAGATTTAACTACTGGGAAGCAAATGTCTGGTTTCGCTGCATTACAAGATGATGGTTCTACTGACTGCGGTAACTGGATTTACTCTGGTATGTATACGGAAACTCATGGCAACCGTACACAAAGTCGTGTACTAGACGATCCAGGAGGATGGGGTGCACATCTCGGATGGGGGTTTGCATGGCCGGCAAATCGTAGAATTATCTATAACCGTGCATCGGTTAACCCTGAAACAGGGCAACCATGGTCAGAAGATCGCAGATATATGTGGTTTGACAACGCTACTAACGCTTGGGGCGGATATGATATTGTAGACGGCGGGGCAGCGCTGAAAGATGATAACGGAAACTTAAATCCACCGTTTATCATGATGACAGAGCGTGTTGGAAAACTATTCTCACCAACAACTGGTCTAACAGATGGCCCATTCCCAGAGCACTATGAGCCTTATGAAAGTCCGACTGACAACATATTCAATGGTCGTCAAAACAATCCAGCTCACTATTCTGGTCCAGTAGGAAGCCTAGATAAGGGTGATCGCAGTCAATATCCAATTATCTGTTCTACATGGCGTGTTTGTGAACACTGGCATACTGGTGCAACAAGCCGTAATATGCCTTGGTTAGCAGAGTTAATGCCAGCTTCCTTCGTTGAGATGAGTGAGGAATTAGCTGCTGAAAAGGGCATTAAGAATGGTGAAACAGTTGAAATATTCAATGCTCGTGGAGTAATAAAGGCTGTAGCGATGGTTACACCGAGAAATGGTGTGTTTAATGTTAATGGTCAGAATACGCATCAGGTTGGTTTAACGTGGCATTTTGGCTATCAAGGTCTAGTAACAGGTGATATAGCGAATATCTTAACACCTCACGTTGGTGACGCCAATACTGCGATACCAGAGTACAAAGCATTCCTAGTTGATGTAAGGAAGGTGAATGCATAATGACTAGAATGGCTAGATTGATCGATATAACTCGTTGCACTGCTTGCAGAGGCTGTCAAGTAGCTTGTAAGAACTGGAACCAATTAGATGGCGAGATAGGAGAATTTACTGGAACGTATCAATCGCATATAGACAATTCGCCAGGACGTTGGACGATGATCAAGTTCTATGAACAAAAAAAGCCAACTGGTTTAGAATGGCACTTCCGCAAAAATTGCTGTATGCATTGTGGAGATCCAGGTTGTGTTAAAGCTTGTCCGAATAATGCGTTAAAGAAAGCAGATAACGGTGCTGTTATTCGTATTGAAGAGAATTGTATTGGATGTGGCTATTGTGTACCACACTGCCCATTTGGAATTCCGAAGATTGACGAGCAAGCGGAAAAAATGAAAAAGTGTTCGTTCTGTTATGACAGAATTAGTAATGGAATGCAGCCAGCATGTGCTAAAACTTGTGTTCCGAGAGCGATTGTGTATGGTACTTGGGATGAAATGGCGGCATTAGCAGAAGAAAGATTAGTGCAGGCTAAAGAACACTATCCGAATTCTATTATATATGGTAAGGATGAATTAGATGGATTAGGAGTTATCTACATTCTGCCGGATTCTCCAGACCAATTTGATTTACCAGTTAATCCTACGTTAGCACCGACATTAGGCTTATGGAAAGATGTTGTTCATCCATTTGGTAATTTCGTGCTAGGAGCAAGTATCGTTGCAACTGGTTTAGCATTCTTATTCTCACGTCGTAAGGCATTCGAAGCAAAAGAAAGTGCCAAGCTAGAAGAAGGAGGTTACCACGATGAGCAAAAAAATGATTAAGCGTTTTAGTCCTGTAGTTCGTGTTACTCACTGGATGTATGCTATCAGTTTCATCATTTTGGCAATCACTGGTTATATGCTGTTTGGCGATAAGCTAGACTGGATGGCACCGATGTTTGGTGGTATTGAAGGAGCGATGATTGCTCACCGTGTAGCAGCAGTGTTCTTGATAGCGTCCATTGTCATATCGTTATTAATGAGACCAAAGGAAATGTTATCGTGGATTAAGGATAGCTTCTCATTTACTAAGGCAGATATAGGATTCCTAAAGACTTTTCCGCATAAGTTCTTAGGAATTAAGAAGGAAATTCCGCCGCAAGGCTTCTACAATGGTGGGGAGAAAATCAATTCTTTGATTCAAATCTTTGCTGGAGCAATTCTTATTACCACAGGTATTGTTATGTGGTTTAGAGATTATTTCAGTGAAAGTTTGTTAGTACTGGCAATTCCATTACATGGGCTGTTCTTCGCTGTAGCAGTAGCTGGAGCTATAGGACACATTTACTTAGCCTTGTTAAACCCGATTTCAAACGAAGCTATTGGTGCAATGACAACAGGTAAAGTATCTGAAAAATATATGATTGAGAACCATGGTCAATGGTATGAAGATGTTTACAAAGCTAGTCAAAAGAAATAAAGAAAGGGGCTGGTATTCTAGTCCCTTTTGTTACATACAAGTAGTGACATATATTAGTAGAAAGTAAGGGCATTCAGAAAGGGGCAAGTATCTTGAAACAGAAAATTGATCTACCAAAACCTCCAGCAGAAATGGTTGCTTACTATAATAAATTGAATGAATATATTAGCAATCAAACTAACAACTTAAAACTGATTGCGATTAATAAATTAGAAGGCGTTAGTCAATTTATTAAAAGTATGGATATAGACACCTCTTTATTAGAAGAAGGGTATGTAGCAGTTGATAGTGAACAGGTAGCTAAGAATTTCAAGAAGCTTGTTGAGTTTTTGTCTGCTAGTTCCTCGGATAATGAATTAGTAAATCATTTGGAAAAGTTAATTAAAGATAATGTATTAGAAGAAAAATTCTGGAATTATCCAATAGAAAAGATCGAAGAGAAATTAGTTAAATTAGCAGAAGAAAACAATATTGATGCATATTCGTTATTGCAATTAGCATATTGGTCAATGAGTCCATATTGGAGACTAGCTGTTAGTCAACATAAAGATATATTAAGCGATCTTGGTACTAATGAAAGAGGAACTTGTCTAATCTGTGGCAAGCATGCTAATTTTGCATTACTTGATGATAGTGAACATGGTAGACGTTATTTAGTTTGCTTACATTGTGATTTCAAATGGCCATACAAGCGTATAGGATGTAGCTATTGTGGAAATGAGGAATTCGAAAAGCTAGGATATATCATAGTTGATAATGTTGAAGGATATAAGATTTACCATTGTGAAAAATGCAAATCATATCTAAAGACGTTTGATCAACGTGCTGATGTACCGAGGTTATCGAATAGTATGATTATAGAAAACATAGAAACATTGTTTTTAGATATATTAGCTGTCGAAAAAGGATATCAGCAAATGCGCTAACATATCATAGCGAATATGAAACAATCTTAAAGCTCTCTCAAATATTGAGGGAGCTTATTATATTTAACAATACATAGTTACAAATCCATTGAACAGCTAAAAAATATCGGTTATACTGCGTAAGACACATAAAGAAAGGGAGTATCGCCTATGACCGGAATCATTACTTTGCTTATTGCGCTTAGTGCGCAAATCGGATTTCTTTTTTACCAGCTTACAACAAAGAAAAGCCAGACGAGGGTGAAGCACATCATTCGAATTACCGCTTTTGCCATGTTTTCCTTACTGTTGGTGGCAGGTGTTTATTGGTGGGGAATTCACTGGATGGGATTGTTCATTATGCTATCCATTCTCGCAATTTTTAGTGTTATCTACTTTATAAGATGGTCAAAGGTAGAAAAAGAATTTAAAAGACTGAGTGCTGTACTCTCGTGCATAAGTGGCTGTATTCTGCTTACATTATGTATTCTTCCTGGTATTCTGTTTCCGCAATTCGAGGCAGTTGCTTCGACAGGTTCTTATGCTGTGAATACCGCAAATGTTACTTTTGTGGATACATCACGCACTGATCCCTTTTCTGAGAAAGGCGAAAATAGGAAGCTGACGGTTCAGTTCTGGTATCCGAATGTTGATGAAGGCTCAGACACGTTCCCACTTGCCGTATTTTCCCACGGGTCGTTCGGGTATCGTGGAAGCAATCTTTCTACCTTTGAAGACCTCGCCAGCAATGGGTATGTGGTATGTAGCATCGACCATAGCTATCATGCCTTTTTTGCACAGCATACAGATGGCAGTACCACATTAGTTAATACAGAATTTCTTGATGATGCCGTAAACATCACGAACGATGCTCTTGATGAACAGACGACTTACACTAAGACTCATGAATGGTTGGCTTTACGAGCCAGCGATATGGATTTTGTTTTAGAAAAGATACTGAACAATGTAAATGATGAGATACCGGAATCTGTTTATTCAATTATCAATACAGGGAAAATCGGACTATTCGGTCATTCGCTTGGCGGTGCAACAGCGGCGTATTTAGGTCGAGAGCGTATTGATGTGGATTCGGTAATAGTAATCGATGGTACGATGATTGGCGAGGAAATTGGTTTTGAAAACGGAAAGGGTATACTTAATATGGAACCCTATCCTGTTCCTTTACTGAATCTGTATAATGATAGCCATTATGAGGATGCCTACAAGGCTGGAACAGCCTATAATAATATATCCGCTAGCACGCAAGCAATTGAGGCTTATGATGTGGTAATTCGTGGCTCGGGACATCTGAACTTTACCGACCTCCCGCTCTTTTCTCCAATACTGGCACGTATGCTCGGTACTGGCGATGTAGACAGCAGGTATTGTATCGAAACGATGAATCAAATTGTGCTGGACTTCTTCAACTATACACTCAAGGATGTCGGTACACCTAATATGCAAATGGAATATTAATTGCAATATTAAATTGAAATATTACTTAAAGCTCTGCTTCGGCAGGGCTTTTTTAGTACATCAGAATTTATAACATTATATCTGATGTACATAAGTGCAACTAAGGCATTCTCTTCACCAGAGGCTTGGCGAATGCCAAGTTTTCTGTATGTCGTTATTAACTGATATTAATAGCAAGTGAAATACAAGTTAAGCTATGTGAATACATAAAATCTTCGCAATTAATGACCTTGATAAAAAGCTCAAAGGCAATCAACCGCACCAAAATAAGCCTGTTTAGAATCAGTCTAACAACTTTTAGTAATTAATTTAATATAAACCGTAATTTGCGTGATGGACGTCACGGAATATTATGAAATATTGGTTTATGATTTCATTGTAGGTAGGAGGTGATTAGATTGAGGAAGTGGAGTGCCGTAATTCTTGGTATGATAGCCTTTTATTTTATGAAAAGCTTTAAAAAGACAAGCGCACAGCATATAAGACCGCCTGGGGCATTACCTGAAGATGAATTTTTGGCAACTTGTATGCGCTGTGGTCAATGTGCTCAAGTATGCCCGTATAAAAGCATTTTAATAGCTGATGGGGCTAGCGGCTTTAGCATTGGTACACCATACATAAAGGCAAGGAGTAAGCCATGTTTTCTCTGTAAAGATCTCCATTGTGTAGAGACTTGTCCTAGTAAAGCGCTATCACACGTCAAGCAGGAAAATATAACAATGGGTACTGCCAAAATTGATATAGACAACTGTAATGCTTGGTTGGGTGACGAATGTAAAATGTGTTATCTTTCTTGTCCACATATGGATGAGGCAATCCAATTAATTGACTACAAAAAACCGATAGTCAGTAGTGAAAGCTGTGTTGGTTGTGGTATCTGTGAATATGTTTGTGTTAGACCAACAGCATCAATTGTAGTCAGTGCGCATTATAGGACATAATCACTTCTTGGAAGGTGGTTAAATGGGAGTTAATTTTCTGTATATTGCCAGATTGTTTGCTAGGTTTCTATTTATATTTATTTTATTATCGCCTTTATTTGGAGCTACTTTTTTTATTGGAACTTTTAGCTCAGCAGCATTGTTTGGGCAAATTCATTTAAGTGATCCGTTCGCTGGATTACAAATAGTTCTATCAAATCCCGCCTCAATATTTACTAGTTTTGCGATTTCTATTGGAATTGTGCTTGTTGTGTATGCAATTATAGGGCGTATGTTTTGCAGCTGGGTATGTCCGCTTGGATTATTGCTTGAGATAACAGATAAGCTTTTCTCAATAATATCGGATAAATTTCCCCGCAAAGATAAAGAAGGATTTTCGCTAAAGCCGGAGATAAGGCGCCCCTATGAAAAGGCAGTTCAACGTAATACCAAATATGTTCTATTAGTAATAATATTAGTAGTAGGGTTATTAGCTTCAATGCCAGTATTTGAACTGTTTTCTCCGATGGCAATATTTATGAGAATGATGATTTTCGGAATTGGCTTAGAACTAATGTTAATAGCGGTTGTTGTAATTTCAAACTGGGTATATGGATCAGCTAATTGGTGTAGTAACATATGTCCGTTAGGTGCGTTTTATAGCATTCTAGGATCGAAGCGATTACTACGAATTAAATTACAAGAATCTGAATGCGTTCAATGTGGGAAATGCTATGAACAAGCATGTAAATATGGTTCATGGATTCTGAAGGCAGCTGTACTTGAAAGAGATACGAACAAAATTAGTAATGAATGTACTAACTGTGGTGATTGTATAGCTGTATGCAAACATAATGCACTAGGATTCAGTATTCATTCACCGATACCTATGGCGATTGATCCCAAGCAAATATCTGCAAAATGATAGCTGCTTGCATCAATAATTTACTAGATTAAAATAAAAGAATTAGGAGGAGTTTTAATGTTACGTTTTACGAGAAAGCAAGTATTAATTGCTGCAGCAGCATCAGCAGCAATGGCGGCTATTAGTGGGTGCGAAGAAGAGCATGCCGCTGTAACACCATCACAGCCGGCACCACATTCAAATGAAGATGTGGATAAATGGGAAAAGACTGTTTGTCGTTATTGTGGTGTTGGATGTGGAGCCTTGGTTGGAGTGAAGGATGGCAAAGCAGTAGCTATTAAGGCAGACCCAGAGAGCACTGTAAACAAAGGTATATTTTGTGTTAAGGGATACTTTTTAACAGATATTTTATCAGCAGAAACCAGATTAACTAAGCCGTTAATTAAGAAAAATGGACAATTTGTAGAAGCATCATGGGATGAAGCATTAGATTTAATAGCTAGTAAATTTACTGAGATTAAGAATGCTCACGGACCTGATGCGCTGGCATTCTATGGTTCAGGACAATGTAGCATGGATGAGTCATATGTATATAACAAATTGTTTAAAGGGTTTATAGGTACAAATAACGTTGAAGGAAATCCAAGAACCTGTATGGCTAGTGCTGTTGGTGGTTTTACAACAACCTTTGGTAAAGATGAGCCTATGGGAACTTATGATGATTTTGAAAAAGCTGATGTATTCTTCTTTATCGGTGCTAATCCAGCCGAAGCGCATCCAGTTCTTTGGTCAAGAATATTAGAAAGACGAACAAAAAATCCGCATGTAAAAATTATTGTAGCTGATCCTAGAGAAACTCGCAGCACTAATGCTGCTGATATGAAGCTAATATTTAAGCCAGGTATGGATTTAGCGCTTTTAAATAGTATGGCATATGTAATTATTAATGAGAATTTGCATGATCTAGAATTTATTGAGAAACACACTAACTTCCAACAAGGTGACGATAAAAAAGCATGGGATGATTATGTCAAATTTTTACAAGATTACAAGCCTGAATTAGTTGCTAATAAGGTTGGAATTTCAGCAGAAGAAATTGTCACAGTAGCTAAGCTATTTGCTGAGCCAGGTAAAGAAACAATATCGTTGTGGACAATGGGAATTAATCAAAGAATACGTGGTGTATGGGCGAATAACCTAATTCATAACTTACACTTAATAACTGGGAAGATTTGTAGACCTGGTTCAACTCCATTTTCATTAACTGGCCAGCCGAGTGCTTGTGGCAGTGTTCGTGAAGTAGGAGCACTTAGTCACATACTACCTGGTGGACGTATGATTGCAAATGAAAAACACCGTAAAGAAATCGCTGCGATATGGG